>SL_8KL_010_SEDDRAFT_10000769_pt1 | contig 27987 bp, 26 predicted proteins | sample SodLakKL_010_SED_4_FD_11160 | JGI IMG/M metagenome (IMG submission 11160) | reverse complement strand
CCACCCGGCACCGGCGGCGGGAACCGCACAGGTCCGGGTCTGGCTGAGCGCGGCCACCCCGGCCGCTCGGTTGACGAGCGTGGCGAGCTCTCGCCGCAGCAGATGCCCGGTTCTGTCCGTCGATCCTGAGTGCTCCTGCTCGCCCGACCGCAGGGCCAGGGCTCTGCCGACATACGAGCGCGTCCGGATCGCAGCACGTACGTCGCGTCGTCGCGGCTACCGAGGGGAGAGCGGCTTGAGGCGGTTCTCAGGCTTCGGGGGTATCAGCGCCACCAGCAGGGCAGGGGCGGCTGTGGCGAGCAGCGCCGCGTTGCCGCCGACGCGGGTGGCCAGGACACCGAACAGGCTCGGCCCGACGATGAACCCGGCCGCGATGGCCACGATGGCCAGGGTGAAACCGGTGGTGGGGCGATCTCGATAGACGTGCTGACTCCATATCACCACCAGGGCGAACCCGGTCGTGAAGCCCACCCCGAACAGGGCAGCCGACCCGAGGGCCGCGAGCGTCGAGCCGGGTGCGACCAGCAGCACGATGAACGCTCCGCTGATCAGGACCAACATCACCGCCAACGGTCTGCGGACGCCATAGCGGTTGGCGATGCTGCCCCCGAAGGCGCCCACCGCAGCGCCGGCCAGCCCCAGGGTCCCCCACATCGCCGGCCCGATCCAGCTGGCCTGGCCCGCGTCCTGGGCGGTGACCGGTGCGTACGCGAAGTAAGCACCGCAGGTGACCGAAATCCCGAGCGCGACGGCCAACATCCGGATCGAGCGGGGATTGAGGAACCACCCCAGCCGGGGTCGTCGGTGCCCGGAGACCCGATCCACACCGTCCGGTGACAGCACCCTCCAGGACGCTAGGGCGGCGACCAGCCCGACCGCCGCGAACCCCCACCACACGGTCCGCCAGCGGTCGCCGGCCAGCAGCACGAACGCGCTGGCGACCACCAGGCCGACCGGAGAGCCGGCGTTGACCAGCGACAGCGCACGCCGGGACTCCTCCGTTGGGACCTTGTAGGCGACCGCATCCGAGAACGGCGCCCAAGCCCCGCCGGCACTCGTGCCCGCAGTGACCACCCCGACCGCCAGCAGCATCGGACCAGGCGCAGACGCGATCGTGGCCGCGCCGACCGCGAGCAGGAGACACCCGGCTACCACCGGGACGCGCGGCCCGAAGCGGGCCGTGAGGATCCCGGTGGCCACGGTGGCCACCAGATACCCCGCCTGCGCTGCGCTGGCGTAGAAGCCCAGTACGTCCAGGGACAGACCGAACTCCTCCCGGAACCTCGGCACGAACAGCCCGAACGCCTGCCGGCCCAAGGCATAGGTCGCCACCAACGCCAGCATGCCCGCAAGCCCCACGCGGGAACCCTGGCTCAGGTGCACGACGATCCTTCCATCCCAGCAGTCAGGGTGTAGCAGGTACCCGCCATCCTCCACCGCGCCGTCGTTCGAGGCCACGTCCGAGGGTTCTTGTCACCACGGGGTGGGAACCGGCCACATCCGCGGTCGCCGTCACTGAGCTCCCCCGCGCGAGCGGGCGCACACGGGACCACCACCGTCCGGTCACGCGTCCTCGTCCTCCGCGGACGCGTGCCAGCTACGGTGAGAGGCCCGCGACAAGGAGATCATCCTGCGCCGTTCCACCGTCCCAGCGATCCTCCTCGCCCTGCTGCTCGCCGCCTGCGGTGACGCCGACCCGGACGCCGGGCCGGACCCGCAGACCCAGCAGCAGATCGAGGAGCTCGAGGCGGAACTCGACCAGCTGCGCGACCGGGTCGGGGAACTCGAACAGGAGAACGAGGCGCTCGAGGACGAACTCGCGGCCGTGCGCGAGGGGCGCGACGACGACGCGGACGACGACGCGGCAGCGCCGATCGAGTGGCCCGCCGAGGTGGCCGACATCTGGACCGCTGAAGGCCTCATCGATCAGCTCCGCGTCCACCTACGCGACCCGGAGGCCGAGGCCGAGATGCCGGAGGGCTGGGAACCGGGGATGACCGCCTGGGTTCCCTTCGAGGTCCCCGACGCGGTCCAGGGCACCTACGACACACCTGGCGAGGTCATGGCGGAACTCGCCGCGGTCGTCGACGCGCCCCTGCTCGGCATCGATCAGTGGGAGGTGACGATCCGGGTGCTGACTGACCAGGAGGACCCGGATCTCGCCTACGGCGCCCTGCTCGGCTGGGGGTTCCTCGACGACTCGGTGGTCGGTCGGGACATCCGGATCACCCTGACGCGGACCGATGACGAGCGGTGGCAGCCCGGCGGTGCGGAGCAACGCCAGCACTGCATGCGGGGCGTCTCTGGCGACCAGACCGCCTGCATCTAGGACGCGCGCGCGCAACACCCGGGTCCTAGCGCTGCGCGGCACCGGCCTCGGATGGCCGGCGTCGCCGCTGGCCGAGATCGGGGTCGGCAGCCACCGTCGCGATGTCCTTGCCGTAGTGGGCGTCGTGCACCCCGCAACGGCTGCCGAGCGCACAGACGATCCGCCCATCCCGGTGGATCAGCGACACCTCGCAGTCGTTGCTGCACCCGCTGCACTCGAAGGTGTGTGACGCGAACTCGGTGCCGGGCTCGCAACCGGTGAACCCACCGCGTGCGTCGCGGGTCAGGGCGAGGAACGCGGCCCCGAGCGCACCCGAGGTCCGCGGCTCGTCGTGGATGCGGACCTCGTGGCCGGTGAGCTCCACGAAGGCATCGGCCACACCCTCGTTCAGCGCGACCGCACCGGTGAACATGACAGGTCCCTGGATCTTCCGGGACCGGCAGACGTTGCTGAGGAAGTTCTGGGCGAGCGCCGTGCTCATGCCCTTGACGATCCCGCTCGCCGGGTAGCCGGCCTGCTGCTTGGACACGATGTCCGACTCCGCGAACACCCCGCAACGACCCGTGATGTTGACCGAGCAGGGCGCGGAGCGAGCGCAGGTGCCCAGCTCCTCCACGGCGAGCCCGAACTCCCGGGCCGCCGAGGTGAGGAACGAGCCCGTACCCGCAGAGCAGATGCTGTTCATGCCGAACCACGCGGGGACACCGTTGGCGTCGAGCGAGATGAACTTGCTGTCCTGTCCACCGATCTCGATGATCGAGCGGACCCCGGGCTCGCACAGCATGCAACCGACGGCCTGGCAGCTGATCTCGTCGATCGCCAGCGGAGCGTCGAGCAGCGCCTGCGCGAGCCGGCGCCCCGAGCCAGTCGTCGCGCCACCGACGATCGTGCGGTCCGGGTTGCGCCCCGTGATGGCGGTGAGCACGGTCCTGATCGCGTTCATGGGATCGCGGTGGTTGAGCTCGTACTGCTCGTCGATGATCTCGTGGGTCTCCCCGTCGAGGAGGACGGCCTTCGTCGACGTGCTGCCGACATCGATGCCGACCCAGGCGCCCGGTCGGGTCGTCTGCAGCAACGAGCCGACCCCTTGCCGGCGGAAGCTGGCCATGTTGACCAGTGCCTCGGCGCGGGTGATGACGTTCTGCTCGCCGAACTGCTGGTCGAACACGAAGTGGTTGACGCTGATGCCGTAGTCGCTCGCGGCCTCGTCGACCAGTACGGAGACGGTCGCTTCCGGCATGCACGGGAACGGCATGAGGTGCACGACGCTGTCGAAGCCGGCCAGGGCGTAGTAGATCGTCCAGGTGATGCTCTCCTTGCCGTGCCCACCGACCCGCTCCTTGGGCAGGTAACGGTCCGCCTCACGCTTGGCGCGGTGGTAGAGCTCAGCGTCGACGTCAGGCCGCTGCATGCGACCGACGCACCAGGCCCTCACCTCGGGCCACATGCCGAGGTAGGAGAACCCGGCCGCCCACTTCGCCTTCTTGGGCGCTTCTCGCCCGCCGGGACCTGCCCCGGCGTCGAGGAGCTGGTTGAACAGGAACTGCACGAGCGGGAGCGCGTTGTGCACGTAGGCGCCGGCGTCCTCGAGCTTCTTCACCAGCCCGAGGTTCGCGGCCGGTTCCAGCACGGTGTAGATCTCACCGCAGACGCCGACCTTGGGGCGCCCGTCGGCGTCGGCCTGTGAGAGCTTGCGCGCCTGGGCCTCCATGAAGGCGAGGTCGGCGGCCCACAGCTTGCGCAGGACCGAACGGACGACCCGGCGGCTCTGTGCCCGGGAGAACTCGTCGAGGACATCCTCGAGCCAGCCGGTGACGTTCATCGGCTGCAGGGGGTGGATCCGCATCTCGACGTCCAGCTGCCGCAGCGTGCTGGCGTGCATGATCCAGTACGCCTTCTGTCGGCAGTCACCGCACTGGTCCCACTCGAGGACGTTGTCGACGCCCTCGTCGTGCAGGTCGAGGATGTTGCCGAGGGTGATCTTCGCCGGCAGGCAGATGTTCTCGTCCATGCAGCCGGCGCCGCGGTCGACGGTCCTGCGCGTGATCGGGGGCGCCAGCTCGAGACGCAGACCGTCGATGCCCTCCTCGGCGAGTGCTTCCTCGAAGGACCGCTTGAGCAGAGGGCTGTACCTGCCGATGCGTGGCACACCGACTCGCGTGGTCTCTGGTCTCACCTCGGGCGTTGCCTCGGGCGTTGCCTCGGGCGTTGGCTCGGGCGCCGTCTCTGCCGTCGTCATGCCGCCTCCTATACCTCGGTTCAGGGAGCCGATCCGCATGGACCCCGCGCGTCGTCACCTTCATCTCCGGCGCGTGTCGGAAGCCACCACGTCGGCAAGCGGCACGACGGCTGTCAATGGCCCCCCGACCATGATCCGGTCCGAACCGGCCGAGGGTTGTCAGCAGCAACGCCCTCGCAGGACCTCCACGGCCCCCGGAGGCGGCGTTGCTCGCCGGTCGCTGGCTGGCGTCGCGGCGACCGAAGCAAACCGGACACGGGTGCGCGTCGCGCACCAGGCAGCGTGCCGGGCGCCCGAACCACGGGGCGCAACGGCCCGAACCCGGACCTCACGCTGTCAGCGCGCCGTGGCGCGGTCACCGGCCGTACGGACGGTCGCCAACGCCGACGTCCAACTGGCCGTCGACGGCGAGACGCTCGCGCGGTCCGTCGATGCCTTGCTCGCCTGTGCAGCGGCGTGCACCGCGTGCTCGTCCGCCTGCTTCGCGGAGGACGATGTCGCCCAACTGAAGGACTGCATCGCCACCAACGATGTCTGCGCCGCGATCTGCGCGGCGACCGCCACCGCGGCCGCCAGACTCCACAACGGTTCGTGGACGGCCCTGCAGAAGCAGCTGGAGGCCTGTCTCCATGTCTCCCGCGCGTGCGCGGATGAGTGCGGCGAGCATGGGGCGCAGCACGATCACTGCCGGGGATGCGCCGAAGCCTGCGAGCGCGCCGAGAAGGCGGCCGGCATGCTGCTCGAGGCCATCCCGGCCTGAGTGAGCGCGCCGCCCCGGGCCAGACGCGCCACGTACCTGCTGCTCGTTCCTGATGCCACTGGTTCGAAGGCACCAGGACGTCGGCGACCGGGAGATGCGGTTGCGGTGGCTGATCACGGGCGGTCTCGTCCTCGCCGCGACGGTCACTCCCCGGCCCCCTCGAGTGCCTCGGACCCGGTAGCCGCGCGCGCGGACAGGCTCGGTGCGACGGCACGCAGGAGCAGGAGCAGGCCCGTGACCGTCACCGCCAGACCGAGCCACGGGGTCATGGCGGGCAGGAAGGCCCCGAGCACCTCCGCCAACACCAGCCACCACACCGCGAGCAGGAGCACCCCCGCGCCCAGGGCCCCGAGCCGAGGCACCCAACGCGAGACGCGACGGGACGACACCGGCCCGCTCCCCGCGCGCAGGCGGCGCGCGATGGTGACGGCGAGCGTGGCCGAGACCGCGATCATCAGCGCGATCGCGACCCACGCTCCGGTACGCAGAACGGTGTACACGCCCACGAGCGTGGGACGGCCGAGCTGGTTGGCCCGGCTCCATGCCTGCAGTTCCTGGATGATGAGCGGGTAGCCGTTGCGGCTGTTGGTGAGGACCACCATGCCCTGCCCCGTGCCCGGCACGGTGGCGAACCCGCTGATCCATCCCTCCTCCTCCCCGGCGTTCATGACCAGCTGGACGCCCTCGAGGCCTTCCACGAACTGGCCGTATGCCGCGGCGTCCGCCATCAGTCGATGTGGCAGTCCCGCGGTCTCGGCTCGCGGTCGGTGCAGTTGGCGCACCTCGGCCGGTGAGAGGACACCACGCCCGGCCGCACGCTCACCGTCGTGCGCCGCGGCGACGAAACGGGCCAGGTCGACGGCGGTGGTGTGCAGCCCGCTCGCACCCAGCGGGCTCGGCCAGGTCGGTGCAACCGGTTCCCCGTCCGCGGTGTAGCCCGTCGCCGAGCGCGCCACGTCGCTGGCATCCAATGCGAACGTCGAGTCCTCCATCCCGAGCGGCTGGAGCACCCGCTCAGCCAGCACGCTCGCGAAGTCATCGCCCGACGTGTCCTCGACCAGCAACGCCAGCAGGGCGTAGCCGGGGTTGGAGTAGATGAACCCCGATCCCGGCTCCTGTACGAGTGTGAACGCCTCCTGGTCCACCTCGCCCGAGCGGAAACGCGCGGGCGAGAGGGGCGTCGCCCCGATCGCGAACGGCAACCCGGAGGTGTGGGCCAGCAGCCTTCGGGGTGTGACCCCGGAGGTGTCGTACGGCGAGTCGGGCAGCGACCACCCGTCCACCTGCTCCTCGACGGGGGCGTCGAGGTCGATGACACCCTCGGCTGCCAGGTACAGCACGGCCCAGGCGGTCACCGACTTCGACAACGACCCCGCCTGGAACATCGTGTCGGCTCGCACCGGCCGGCCGGTCGCCACCTCGGCGATCCCGAAGCCCTCGGCCCACACCATCTCGCCGTCGTCGACCAGGGCGACCGCCGCCCCGGGCACCTGGTAGCGGGCGAGGTTGGCCTCCACCCGTTCCCGCACCTCGGCCACCTCGGCATCGCGATCGGCTGCCGACCCGGCCGGCGATGGGCCGGTGGTGGCCAGGAGCAGCAGGGCACCCACCGCTGCGACGGCACCGGGGACGGTGGAGAACCGACCCACCCGCATACCCGAGTCCTTCCGGAACCCTCTGCTCCACCGATGGTCGCCACGCTACGGCGACGCGCTGGGCGGTGCCCCGCGCGTCGTGGTCGGGTGGTCAGGGCCGGACTACCCCCGCTGGCCTCGCTCCGTCGAGGTGTCGAGGTGGTGCATGGCTGCCGCTCGCCGGGTCATCCACCGCCAGCCGAGCACGACCAGCACCAGCGCGACCGCCGCATCCGCACCGACCTCCAGGGCCACGTCGCTGCCGTCGACCAGTGCCTCCGCGACGACGTTGCCCACCGCGTGGAACCACACCACGGAGAACACGACCCGTCCGCTGGCGTTGTAGAGCCACGCGTAGATCGGCGAGCCGACCAGTATCGCCGCGTGGAACCCCCAGAACCGTGGTGTCCCGACCCCGAGACCNGCCTGGTAGGTGCCCTCCAGCCAGAACAGCGGCAGGTGCCAGAGCGCCCAGAAGACCCCGACCACCAGCGCAGCCGCCAGCAACGGCAGGCGCTCCTGCAGAGCCGCGAGTCCGTAACCCCGCCACCCCGGCTCCTCCACTGCCCCGGCCACCGCGCCCACGGCGAGGAACGCCAGCGGTGCCTCGACCAACCGGAGGCTCACCGCCGGTGACAGCAACGCCGGGACGCCCATCATCACGAGCACGAGACCGGTGGCGATCACGTACCAGCGCGCCGGCAGGGTGCGGGGATCGAGGCAGCGGCGCCAGAAGGCACCCAGCGTCTCAGGCCAGTACCCCAGCCCGATCAGCAGCGAGGGCACGACCACCGGCCCCAGGAAACCGGCGACGGTCAGCAGGACCGTCGGGAACGCCAACCATGGCCGACCCGTCAGCACCGCAGCCCCGAGGAACAGCCAGGTCCAGGCCACCGTGCCCGACAGCGCCAGCCACGGCGCCGGCCTCCCCTGCGGCTCCGGCACGCTCACCTCGGCTCTGGTCCGCATGCTCCGTCACCCGAGCCTGCGCGAGGAGCGCGACACGCGCAAGGTGGCTTTCAGCCAGTGGCGAGCAACTGCCCGCCGCGCCCCCTGACGGCGACATCCGCCGTCGCGGCCGGCCCGGTGTCGGATCAGCCAGCGACCAGGCGGTCCCGCCCTTCCCAGTAGGGCTCACGGAGGCGGAACTTCTGCAGCTTGCCGGTCGCGGTGCGTGGCAACTCCGTGCGCAGCTCGATCGACGTCGGGCACTTGTAGTGGGCGAGCATCTCCCGGCAGTGGGTGATCAGCTCGCTCTCGGCGACGTCCTCGTGACCGGCCGCCGGAACGACGAGCGCCTTGACCGTTTCGCCCCAACGTGGGTCGGGGACACCGATCACCGCGACCTCGGCGACCGCCGGATGCCGGTGCAGCGCGTCCTCGACCTCGATGGACGACACGTTCTCGCCGCCGGTGATGATGACATCCTTCTTGCGGTCGACGATGGTGAGGTGCCCCTCGTCATCGAGCACGCCACCGTCGCCGGTACGGAACCACCCACCCTCGAGCGCGGTCGCGCTCGCATCTGGCTGTTCCCAGTAGCCCGCCAGCGCATGGTTGCCGCGCGCGAGCACCTGACCGTCGTCATCGATCCGGAGTTGCACGCCGAGCGCCGGCGCGCCGGCGCGCATCAGCTTCGCCGCGCGGTCCCGGGCGGAGAGCGCGTCCCACTCCTCGCGGGTGCGGTTGAAGGTGAGCAGCGGCGAGGTCTCGGTGAGCCCGTACAGCTGCATGAACTCCCACCCGAGCTCGGTCTCGACCCGCTCGATCGTCGTGCTCGGCGGCGGCGCACCGGCCACCAGGATCCGGACACGGTCACGACCGGGGACCTCGTCCCAGTCCCTGGCTGCGTCGAGCACCATGGCCACGACCGCCGGAGCGCCGCACAGCAGGGTCACCCCGTGGTCGCGGACACGGCGCAGGATCTCGTCGCCGTCGACCTTCCGCAGCACCACCTGCGGCACGCCCATCGCAGCGAGCGCGAACGGCATCCCCCACCCGTTGACGTGGAACAGCGGCAGCGTGTGCAGGTAGACGTCGCGGTCCGACACACCGGCGTGCCAACCGAGCGTCGCCGCGTTGAGCCAGAGCGAGCGGTGGGTGAGCTGGACCCCCTTCGGCTTGGCGGTCGTCCCCGAGGTGTAGTTGATGGTGGCGGTCGCGGTCTCGTCGCGGTCCCACGGCGCCGGGGAGCCGCCGGCGACGGTGAGCTGCTCGTCGTCACGGCCCAGCACGAAGGTGTGCTCGACCTCGATGCCGGCGAGGTCGTCCTCGAGTTCGGGGTCCACCAACAGCACCCGTGCCCCCGAGTGCTCGACGATGTAACGGATCTCCTCGCGACCGAGGCGGAAGTTGATCGGCACCAGCACCCGGCCCCACGCGGACACGCTCCACAGCGCCACGAGCATGCGGGCGCTGTTGTGCGACACGATGGCGACGCGGTCGCCGCGCTCGAGGCCGAGCCGGTCCCATGCGGCCGCCTGCTGCCGGGCCCGCTCGGCCAGCTCGTCGTAGGTCAGCGTGCCGAGGGAGGGGGCAGGCTGGTCCGGCTCATCGACGACCCCCGTCCGCCTCCCGTAGACCTGGCTCGCGCGGGCGAGATGGTCGTGGACCGTCAGCGGTACGTGCATCTTTGGGCCCCTCCAGCCGACTCAGTCGCCGGCGCGTAGCTCGAGCGCGGCCCGTGCGATGGCGACGCCCCCTCCGAAGGTCATGATCAGACCGATACCGGGCAGCCAGCCCCCCAGCCCCACCATCCCGACCAGGTGCACGACCTGCCACAGCGGCAGGGCCATCGCGATCGCCGCGATGCCGATGGCATGCAGGAGCACGAGGCGCCGGCTGCGCATCAGGGACGCACCGATGCCGATCACCCCGGCGAACACGGTCCAGCTCCCGGCACCCCGCATGCCACCGAACGTGCCGAGGCTCGTCATGAGCCAGGGCAGGAAGGCGCCGACCGTGATCAGGATGCTGGCCCACAGCAGGGTCTGCTGCCCGTGGCCGGCGTAGGGCCAGCGCGGTCTGGCGGCTGCGGGTGAGGTGGTGGCGACGGCGTCGCTCGTGGTGAGGTCCATGGCGGACACCGTAATCACCGAGGTCCGTGACGCTCTGTGCCACTCGGCGAACGGGTTGCCTCGCTCCCCCAGCGGCGCCCGGCGGAGCCCGAGCGGTCGGCAGGGCGTCCCGGCGCCGCTTGGGCCACCTCGCTGACCGTTCGCGCCGAGCATCGGTCCGCTCATGGCGCCGGTCTTGCGGGCGGTCCGCCGCCCGTGCAGCGTCGGCGCGCAGCGGTGGCATCGATCCGTCTGACGGGCTTGCCCGTCGACGTCTGGTGGGAGGAGACGAGGGTGAGTGAGACGACTGAGGGCAAGGACCCGGACAACGGCTGGCGGGAGGAGTACTGGAAACGGAACCTGCGACTGATGGCGATCCTGCTCGCGATCTGGTTCACCGTCTCGTTCGTGTTCGGGATCCTGCTCGTGGAGCAGCTCAACCAGATCGTCATCGCGGGATTCCCGCTCGGCTTCTGGTTCGCCCAGCAGGGATCGATCTACGTGTTCGTGGTGCTGATCCTGGTCTACGCGAAGCGGATGGACCGCCTCGACATCGAGTTCGGCGTCGATGAGCGCGACCAGAACGGAGACCGGCTATGAGCGACATCCAGTTCTGGACGCTGATCTTCATCTTCCTCAGCTTCACGGTCTACATCGGCATCGCCTGGCGGAGCCGGGTGAAGGAGACCGCCGGTTTCTACGTCGCGGGTCAGGGCATCCCGACCGTCGCGAACGGTGCGGCGGTCGCCGCCGACTGGATGTCCGCCGCGTCGTTCATCTCGATGGCGGGGCTGATCGCCTTCCTCGGCTACGACGGTGCGATCTACCTGATGGGCTGGACCGGCGGGTACGTGCTGCTGGCCCTGCTGCTCGCCCCCTACCTGCGCAAGTGGGGCAAGTTCACGGTCCCCGAGTTCGTCGGTGACCGCTACTCCGAGCTGGTGCGCACGATCGCCGCCGGGGCGGCCATCCTGATCTCCTTCACCTACGTCGTCGGTCAGATGCGTGGGGGCGGCATCGTCTTCAGCCGGTTCCTGAACATGCCGGTCGCCGGCGGCGTCGGCGTGGCTGCGGCCATCATCTTCACCTACGCCGTGCTCGGCGGCATGAAGGGGATCACCTGGACCCAGGTCGCGCAGTACACCGTGCTGATCACCGCCTACCTGATCCCGGCGGCGGCGATCTCGCAGACGTTCACCTCCTTCCCGATCCCCCAGATCACCTTCGGTCAGGTGCTGGACGAGCTCAACGCCCTGTCCATCGAGTTCGGGCTGAACTCCTACACCCAACCGTTCACGGAGCGTCCACAGCTCGACATCTTCCTCGTGACGATGGCGTTGATGATCGGCACGGCCGGGCTGCCCCACGTCATCATCCGCTTCTACACCACGAAGTCGGTGCGGGGGGCCCGGTACTCGGCGTTCTGGGCCCTGCTGTTCATCGCACTGCTCTACTCGACCGCACCTGCGGTCGGTGCCTTCGCGAAGTTCAACATCCTCGAGGGGCTCGGTGGCACCGCGGTCGACGAGCTCCCGGACTGGGTGGAGAACTGGGAGGCGACCGGCCTCGTGATCATCAACCCGGAGGCGGACACGATCGAGTCGATCAGCAACCGCGCAGCCGACGGCGCCGACATCACCGTCGACAACGACATCCTCGTGCTCGCCAACCCCGAGATCGCGGGGCTGCCGGCGCCGGTGGTCGGGCTCGTCGCGGCCGGAGGCATGGCAGCCGCCATGTCGACCGCGGCCGGCCTGTTGCTCGTGATCAGCTCGTCGGCGTCCCACGACTTCTACTTCCGTCGCATCAAGAAGGGCGATGCGACCGAGCGGGAGAAGCTGCTGGTCGGGCGGCTCGCCATGGCCGGCGCGGTCGTGATCGCGGTGATCGGTGGCATCAACCCGCCGGCGTTCGTCGCGCAGGTGGTCGCGTTCGCCTTCGGCCTGGCGGCGTCGAGCTTCTTCCCGATCATCGTGCTCGGGATCTTCTGGAAACGCTGCAACGCCAAGGGTGCCGCCGCCGGGATGGTCTCCGGCCTGGCGTTCACCGCGACCTACATGATCTGGTCGCTGTACATCTCGCCGGGCTCGACCGTGTTCGGCATCAGCCCCGAAGGCATCGGCACCGTCGGTGCGCTGGTGAACTTCGCGGTCGCGATCGGCGTCTCCAGGGCGACCCCGGCACCACCGGCACAACTGATGGAGTTCATCGAGGAGATGCGCTACCCGGCGGCGAGCCGGCGGATCGCGCCGCCGACCGCCGACCAGGCCCCCGAGACGGAGCTCGGAGGCGCCTAGGGCAGCCCACGGCTGACGTCGGGGCACGGGAAGCGTCCGTGCCCCGACGTCTCACCCTGAGAGGTGGACGCGGAGCGCGAGGTAGAGCTCGGCGGTGGCGATCGCGTCGGCGGCGGCGTCGTGGGCCTGGTGGGGCGGCAGCCCGAGCGCGTCCCGGGCCCCGGCGAGATCGCGGGGCAGTCGACGACCCGACCCGGTGGCCCGTTGCCGCCGGCGGACCCGTTCGATCAGGTCGATGGTGTCGACGACCCGCGGGGACGGCCACTGCAGGCCGGTCGCGGCGCAGGCCCGCTCGAGCACCCGGACGTCCAGCGCCGCGTGGTGCACCAGCAGCGCGTCGGTGCCGGAGATGGCAGCGAGCACCTCCGGCAGCACGTCGGCGAGCACCGGCGCCGAGATGACGTCGGCGGGTCGCAGGTGGTGCGCGATGATGCCTTCGACCGCCGAGCGGTTCGCCGGACGCACCAGGGTCGAGGTGGTGGCTCCGATCCGCACGGCGTCGTCCACGATGGGCACGGTCCCGATCGCGATGATCTCGGCCAGCTCGGGGTCGAAACCCGTCGTCTCGAGGTCGAGCGCGAGCAGCCGGCGCGGCGGTCGCCGCGGGCCCGGCAGAAGCCGGTCGAGGATCGCGCCGAGCCGGTTCACCGCGACACCTCCGCGCCTCCGAGGCGGTGGATCACCGACTGCTGGACCCGCGCCACGGCGACGAAGGCCTCCTTGAGGTGCCGGCGGCGGATCGGCGTGAGCTCGTCGAGGTGCACCAGGTTGGACAGCTCACGATGCTCGCGCCAGGCCTCCAGGTGGTGCTCGAGCCGCAGGGCCTGGAAGAACCGGAACGCTTCGGTGAGCTCTTCCGCGCCGTCGAGGCCGAGGGTGCCACGGTCGACGGCGACGGCGAGGCGGTCGGTCGTGGCGCGGGTCGTGGTGCCGGCCTCGACCGCGAGGACCCGCGCGAGCGCCACGATCGGGTTGATGCCGCCGGCCTTGACGTCGACGTCGCCGTCGGCGGTGCTGCGGACCCGGTGCAGCAGTCCGAGCGGAGGCCGGGAGACGCCGGCTCCGGAGGCGAAGCGCGCGAGGAACACCCCGTCGTCGTGGTGGGCCCGCACGGTCTCGTCGAGGGCGCTGACGTCCAACGTCCCGGCGACGACCCGGTGGTCGAAGAAGATGCTGGTCTCGTACAGGGCGCGGACGTCGGGCTCGGCGAACCAGTGCTCGAAACGAGCCTGCCAGGTCGCGACGGTGCCGGACCAGTTGGTCGCCATGACGCCGCCGGGACAGTGCGGGAGCCCGGCGGCGGCGAGCTGCTCGGTGATGTCGGCGGCGAAGGCGGCGAACCAGGCGGCGCCCTCCTCATCGACCTCGCCGTGGACCAACGCGTGGTCCTGGTCGGTCAGCAGCGTCTGCTCGCGACGGGCGTCCGAACCGAGGGTCAGCCACGCGAAATCGCTCGGCGCCGGACCGAGGGCCTCGATCGCCAGCGTCACCGCCCGCCGCAGGAGCACATCGGTCAGCATGGACACGGTGCGGGTGATCTCGAGAGGGGACAGACCGGCGGAGAGCAGCCCCGAGACGGTCGCGTTGAGCCGCTCGCGGACCCGCCCGAACGCCTCGCGCTGTGCCGTCGCGATCTCGCGCTGTACGTGGAAGGGGCTGGAAGCATCGGAACGCAACAGGTCACCGGTGGTGATCACCGCGATCAGCTCACCCTCGCGTTCCACACCGAGGTGGTGCATCGAACGTTCGAGCATGGTGGTGCGGGCCTCGACGATCGAGGTGGTCGCGTCCACGGCGTGGATCGGGCGCGACGCCACACGCATCCCGGGGGTGGTGGGACCGTGATCCTCGGCGAGGACCCGGTCGCGGAGGTCGCTCGTGGTGACGATCGCGGGTGGTTCGGCGCGCAGCACGACCGAGCTCACCCGCTCCACCCGCATCGTCCGAGCGATCTGCGCGACGGTCGCGCCGGGCGGCAACGTCACCAGTTCGCGTGAGATCAGGTCGGTGACCGGGGCCATCGGCACCACCGCCGACTGGCCGGTGTCGGGTCGCGACGTGGCCCGCAGTCGGCTCACCAGCCCCTTGGTGACCTCCTGTGAGAAGGCCGGCGTCGTCGCGAGGTCGCGGACGACGGGGCCCGGCAGCCGGTAGAGCAGCAGATCGTCGAGCGCATCGACGTCGAACTCGGGGCGTTGGCCGTCCTGGACCGCGGACAGGCCGAACCACTCACCCGCCTCGACGGTGAGGACCGGCAGGCCGTCACGAGCGAGCAGCGCCGTGCCCTTGCGCACGACGTTGAGGTACCTACTCGGCTCACCGCCTCGGTGCAGGATGCGGGTCCCTCGAGCAACGTAGGTCACCTCGAGGGCGGACAGCGCCTTCGCGAAGGTCGCCTCGTCGAGCTGGTCGAACGGTGGGAGCGAGCGCAGGAAGTCCTCAGGGCCGAGGGCCTCGTACTCCCTCCTGTTCACGGACACCTCCCGCTCCGTCCCACCCATACACCTCATGACGCGACCGTGGCACCGACCCGAGGATGGCAAGCTCGATGATCGTAGAGGCCGCAACGTGCGTGGGGGCGGGTCTCTCCAGGAACCGCCGCCTCCGGCGTTGCGAGCGCCTAGTGTGCAGGCAACCACGACGATCCGTCGGGAGCGGAGGTGTGGGTGGGTGAGCCACGTCCGACGTCCGGGTCCGCGAACCACGACGGGCTGGACGAGTTCGATGCCCCAGCCGAGGTGGCCGCGTCGGCACGGACCCAGCGCCGCATCGCGCTGGCCTACGGGTTGCTGTTCGCGATCGGGGTCTTCGCGGCACCGGCGCTGTCGTTGACGCTGCCGTGGTGGTCGGGCGCGCGCCTGGCCGGCGGCATGTCGCCGGGGTTCGTGGTCGCCGCCGGTGGGCTCTACGCCTTCTTCCTCGCCCTCGGCGTCGCGGCGGCCTCGCTCGCACGCAGCGTCGAGGTCCGGATGCTCGGCACCTCGGACGAAGAGGATCCGCTCCCATGACACCGCGTCGGCGTGCCGCCCGGAGGCACGCATGAGCGGGCTGGACGCGGCGAGCCTGGCCATCCTCGGCGTGGTCGCGACGCTGGTCTCGGTGCTGGCGTGGCGGCGCACCCGCGCGACCACGGTCGACTTCTTCCTGGCCGGCCGCCAGGTCGGCATGCTCACCAACGCGGGCGCCATCTGCGGGGACTACCTGTCAGCCGCGTCGTTCCTCGGCGTCGCGGCGGCCGTCTACGCCTCCGGGGTCGACGGCGTCTGGTACGCGACCGGGTTCGCCGCCGGGTTCGTGCCGGTGCTGCTGTTCGTCGCGGCGCCGCTGCGGCGGCTCGGGAGCGTGTCGCTGCCGGACTTCCTCGCGGTCCGCTTCGGCTCCGACCACGTNCGCCTCGCGGCCGTGGTCGCGGTCGAGCTCGTGATCCTGAGCTACCTCGTGCCCCAGGCGGTGGGCAGCGGCCTCACCTGGGAGCTGCTCGTGGGCGAGGGCATCGCCGGGCTGTCACCGTACGCCACCGGCATCGTGGTCTCGACGGTGGCGGTCTCCGGGATCGTGATCATCGGAGGGATGCGGGGCACGACCTGGAACCAGGCGCTGCAGTTCGGGTTCCTGCTGGCCGTGGTCGTCTGGCTGGCCGCGCTGCTGTGGGCGGGCGGGTTCTCCTACCCGCAGGCGGTCGAGCAGGCGAGCGCGGCCCCCCTGCAGGCGGTCGTCGGGGACGAGGTCGTCGAGGTGGTCGATCGGCTCGACGGTGGCTCGGCGACCTTCGGCGAGCCCGGGGCCCGCTACGGCCCCGTCGGCCAGCTCGCGCTGCTCGTCACCCTGGTGCTCGGCACCGCAGGGCTGCCGCACGTGATGAACCGCTACTTCACCGCCGCCTCCGGCGCGGCCGCCCGCACCACGACCGTGTGGGTGATCGGGCTGGCGGGCTCGTTCTACGCGCTCGCCGTGATGCTCGGCACCGCGGCGCGGGTGCTCGTGGCGGAGCGCGCTGACGAGCCGTGGCTCGCCGATCTGACCGTCGACGGGGTGCTGCGCGTCCCCGAGCACGCCCTGTTGGTGCTCGGACGTCTGCTCGCGGACACCCCCGGCATGGCCATCGTGGCCGCCGCCGCGTTCGCCGCCATGGTGTCGACGATCGGCGGGCTGCTGCTGGCGGCGTCGGCATCGTTCGGGCACGACGTCGTGGCCCGGATACTGCGGCCGCACGGCGGTCCCCGAGAACCGGTCCGCGCGGGCCAGGCGGCCGTGATCGTGGTGAGCGTGGTGGCCGCCTTCCTGGCCCTGATCGTCGAGCCGTCACAGCTGCTGGCCACCTTCCCGTCGCTGATCGCCACGATGGTGACCTGGGCGTTCGCGCTCGCCGGCTCCGCGCTCACCCCCGTGGTCCTGCTCGGGATCTGGTGGCCCGACGCGACCGCGCGCGGTGCCGTCGCCGGCGTTTGGACAGGGGGCGCCGTCGCCGTCGGTGCCCTGCTCGTGGGGCTCGTGACCGGCGCCGACCCGTCGGACGGGATCGGCGCCGTCCTGCTCGCGCCGGCGCTGGTCGCCGCACCCATCTCCGCGCTCACGATCGTGGTGGTCTCGCGGCTCGATCCCGCCCCCGGGGCCAGCGTGGCGGTGTGGACGCGCATGCACGGGACCGCCCACGAACGCCAGATGGAACGGCTGGCCCGAGTGACCCTGCGAGACCGGCGGTGATGCGCGGGACCGGACCGCTGTTGGCCGCCGTGACGGGGCTGTGGGTGATCATCGTGCTCGTGAGCCAGGTGCTGGCCGAACCGCCGCTGTCGCCGGTGGCCACCATCCTGGTCGGGGTGCTGGTCACCGACGTGCTGATCGTCGGTTACGGGTCCACCCTGCGCGGGCCTCGCCAGGGCCGCCGGCCACGCCGACCGCGCCGACCGCGCCCACCAGCGCCCGGGCGCTCGGGCGACCGCGGACCCGACGTGCAGGCACGCCCGGAGGGACTCACCGACGAGGTGGTGGACCAGGCGGTGGCACTGCTGCTGCCGCTCCTCGACGGGGACGCGATGTCGATCACCGACCGGCACCGGATGCTGGCGTTCGCCGGTCCGGGCCACGAACACCACGCACGCGGCAGCCCGCTGTACGCCCGTACCCGGGACTCCGTGCTCCGCAGCGGCCGGACCGGGGTGGTCTGGGGGCGCGGGGAGGACCTCATCGGCTGCCCCTTGCCCGGCTGCCCCCTGCGCTCCGCCACGATCGCGGCGCTCCGGGTCGGCGACGAGATCATCGGCTCGGTCACCGTCTACCGCACCATCGACGACCCGCCACGCGCCGAACTCGTGGAGGCGGCGGCCGGGATCCTCTCCCTGCACCTCGAGGTCGCCGATCTCGAGTCGCGACAGCGGCTGGCCACCGACGCCGAGCTGGATGCGTTGCGGGCCCAGATCAACCCGCACTTCCTGTTCAACACCCTGAACACGATCGCGAGCCGCATCCGCACCGACCCGGAGGACGCCCGACAGCTGCTCGTGCGGCTGGCGGAGTTCTTCCGCAACGCGCTGCGGCAGCGGGGCCAGTTCGCGGGCTTCTCGCAGGAGTACGCGTTCGTGCGCACCTACGTCACGCTCGAGCAGGCACGCTTCGGCGACCGGCTGAACGTCGAGTACGACATCGACCCCGCCGTGCTCGGCGTCGACGTCCCGGTACTGATGATCCAGCCGCTGGTGGAGAACGCGATCAAGCACGGTGCCAGCGGCAAGGTCGGACGCACGACCGTTCGGCTGCGGGCGAGGGTGGACCCCCGGGCACGGATGCTCGACATCACCGTCCGCGACGACGGTGCCGGCATGGACGAGCCGACCTTGGCCGCCTTCGCTGCGGGAGAGCAACTGCAGGAGGTGAGCAGCGTCGGACTCACCAACATCCGTCAGCGGCTGGCCTTGCTGTTCGGGGACCACCACGAGTTCGATGTCAGGTCGACCGACGGGGAGGGGACGACCGTGCACCTGCGGCTCCCGGTGCGATGATGCGACCACGCTTCGAGAGGGGAACCCCTTGCCCGCACGCTGCTTGATCATCGACGACGAGTCGCCGGCCCGCGAGGAACTGCGCCACCTCCTCGGCGGCTTCGACGACGTCGTGGTGGTGGGCGAGGCCACCACCGCCGAGGAGGCACAGGTGCTGATCGAGTCGGTCACCTACGACCTCGTGCTGCTCGACATCCGCATGCCGGGCATGGGGGGCCTCGAGCTCGCCCGCTCGTTGGCGGATACGGCGTCCCGTCCGGCCGTGGTCTTCACCACGGCCTACCCCGACCACGCGGCGGAGGCCTTCGACCTCGAGGCCGCCGACTACCTCGTGAAACCCTTCGATGCCCAGCGGTTGCGCCGGGCCATCGACCGAGCGCTCGAACAACACGCCGAACGCGCCGAGCAGCAGCACGAGGCGGCCACGGACCCGGTGCCGCGGGGAGCCCACCAGCGGTGGGGACCCCGTCGCTCGGATACCCGTCCACAAAGGTGGCCGCATCCTGCTCGTCGAGGAACCGCGTATCGCCTTCGCCGAAGCTGCCCGCGGGTACGCCTACCTGAAGCTCATCACGCCGAACGTCGGGCAGGTGCAGCTGGACGACGATCGGCTGCTGACGAGCTACACCCTGCACGACCTCGAGGAACGCTTCTCGGCCACGTTCGTCCGCACGCACCGCTCCTACCTCGTCAACCTCCGCCACGTCCGCGAGGTGGTGCCGCAGGTCGGCGGCACCCTGGTGCTCGTGATGGCCGACCGCGACCGTTCGCAGGTCCCGGTCGCCCGACGACAGGCAACGGAACTGCGCCGCCGGCTCGGCGTCTGAGCCGATCCGGCGAGGTGGGCGTGGTGACCATCCGCGCCCTGCCCTGCTCCTGCAGCCAGGACACCAGGACACACGAAGCGGTACGGCAGCGATGGCATGCGCGGCCAGATCGGTCTGCCGGTCACCACCGTCGGGATCGCTCTGGCGCTGCTCCGCCTCGCCTCGCTGGGCAGTGTCGGGCTCGCTGCCATGGCCGACCGGCTCGGTCGACGGCGACCGTTGTTGGCGGTCGCGGTCCTCGGCTTCGGTCTGACCAGCCTGGCGGCGCTGTCCCCAGGGTTCTGGTGGTACGTCGCGCTGGTGGCCCTGGCCCGTCCCTGCCTGGCGGCGCTGAACGCCGTGGCCGGGCTGGTCGCCGCCGAGGAATCCCGGTCCGTGGACCGCGCCGGCGCCATCGCGTTGATCACGGCCGCCTAGGGCCTGGGCTCCGGGATCGTCTCGGTGGGGTGCGGACTGCTCCCGGGCGACCCATCGTTGCGCGTGGTGACCGCCTTCGCCCTGGTCCCGCTGCTGGTGCTGGTGCCGCTGCTCGGCCCCCGTGTCCGCGAGCCGTCGATCGCCCGGCAACGCACGTCGCCCGAAGGCTGGCCTGGTGCCGTCCCAGGGCCCTAGCGGCGCCGGGTGGCCGTGCTGTCGTTCCTGGTCGGGATGATCGCGCTCGCCACGGGACCCGGGTTCACCTACCTGTTCGTCTACGGCGAGGGGTTGCCGGGTGCGGCGCCGCTCGAGGTGGCCACCCTGGTGCTGGCCACGGGGCCGCTCGGGCTCGCCGGCATCCTGCTGGGGCGGTGGGGCGCCGACCGGCTGGGACGCAGGATCACCGGCGCCGTGGCGCTGTCTGGCACGGGGCTCGCGGTCGCGCTCGCCTACTCGGGGAGCTTCGGCAGCCTGGCGGTCGGCTACCTGGCCACCGTGCCGCTGGGCGGCGCCTTCGCCCCAGCGCAGGGAGCGCTGGGCTCCGAGCTGGTCCCGACCGCGATCCGCGCGACCGTGGCCGGCTGGGCGACGGTGACCGGGGTGATCGGGCTCGCCGTCTTCGGTGTCGTCGCCGACGCCACGGGGGGGGTCGCCGCCGCGGCCTGGTCGTTGGGCGGCCTGGTCGCGGCATCGGCGTTGGTATTCCGCGCGCTGCCCGAGACCCGTGACGTCGAGTTGGAGGACCTCGAGGGCGGCACCGTCGGGTGACGGCAAGCCCGTCCGTGGGATGGCGGGCGGCGGCCGGACCTGTCCCGGGAGCGACCACGTCAGCGCGGCGAGCCCACCGCGCTGTGCCAGGGGGCGATCTCGGGCGTCGCGCAGATCCACCCCTGACTGCGCCCGGACCGGTGGCTACCGTCTGCGCGGGAAACGTAACGGCGATGTCGGAAGGCTCGAGCGATCCCTGTCCCTCGCGGTCACCACCCTGCCCCCGCAGCCGCGGCCCGGTCGGCCAACGCAGCCGGTCCTGGGACCGCAGCGAGGACACCATGGTGACCACGCCCGCAGGAACAGCCCAGCCCGCCGCATGGCTGCCGCTCCTGCGCGCTGCGCACCTCGGACCGACGGTCGCGGTCACGACCATCGTGGCACTGTTGGCCCTCGCTCTCGGCCTCCCCGCAGGTCAAGGCCTCGTCGTCACGCTGGCCGTGTTCACCGGCCAGTTGACCATCGGTTGGGGCAACGACCTGCTCGACGTCGATCGGGACCGCGAGGTCGGTCGCTCCGACAAGCCGCTGGCGAACGGTGACCTGACACCGTCCTTCGTGCGGCGATGGCTGCTCGTCGCGGCCGCGGCCTGCGTGGCGCTGTCGTTGCTCGCCGGCTGGCGCAGCGGGGCAACCCACCTGTTGCTCGTCGTCGCCTTCGGGCACCTGTACAACCTCTCCTGCAAGGCGACGCCCTGGTCGTGGCTTCCCTACGCCGTGGCGTTCGGTTCCCTGCCCGCCGTCGTCAGCCTGGCGAACAGCCCGTCCCGGTGGCCACCGATGTGGATGGCCGGCGCCGCAGCCACGCTCGGGGTCGCAGCGCACTTCCTCAACACGCTGCCCGACCTCGAGGACGACGCGGCCACCGCGGTGCGCGGGCTCCCGCACCGGTTGGGCGCCTTCTGGAGTCGGCTCATCGCCACGGCCTTGCTGCTCCTGGCTTCGGCGCTCGCGGTGCTCGGCCCCGCCGGTGCGCCGGCCACCTGGGCCTGGACGGTCCTGGCCGCCGTGGTCGCGCTCGGCGCTCTCGCGCTGTTCGGTCGCGGCAGAGCGCCCTTCTACGCTGCGATCACGATCGCCCTGGTCGACGTCGGGCTGCTCGCGGTGGTGCGCGCATGACCGCATGGGACCTGGCGATCGTGGGCTCCGGACCAGCCGGTTCCGCCACAGCGATCGGCGCGCTCCGCGTCGACCCGTCGCTGCGGGTGGCGCTGCTCGACCGCGCCGAGTTCCCGCGCGACAAGTCCTGCGGCGACGGCATCGCCCCGCAGGTCATCGATCTCCTCGTCGGCGCCGGCGTCACCGGGATCGTCGACGGGCATGTGCCGGTACCTCGGCTGCGCCTGGAGCGAGGCTCGTTCGGCGTCGACCGCGAGATGGTGCGACCGACCTGGGTGATCCCGCGCACCACCTTCGACCTGCGGCTGGTCGAAGCAGCGCAGGCAGCCGGTGCGACGCTGGTGCAGCACCGCGTCGGCGAGCTCTCGCAGGGTTCCCCGGTCGTGCTGGACGGCGAGGTGGAGGCACGCACGGTCGTCGGCGCGGACGGCGCGCACTCGATCGTCCGACGGTCGCTGGGCATGGCCCCGGGGCCCATGGCGGTCGCGCTCCGCGGCTACTCCCCCACCCCTTCGGACCGTGCCAACGCGCAGGTCATCGTCTACGACACGGCCCGGCAGCCGGCGTACGCGTGGTCCTTCGACCGTGGCGACGGGCTCTCCAACGTCGGGTACGGCGAGTTGCTGGGTCAGCCGAACGACCGCTCCACAAGGACCCAGATGCTGGAGCGGCTCGACACCCTGCTGCCGGGGGCGACCGACGGCGGCACCAACTGGAAGGGCTACCAGCTGCCCCTGTCGACGGGACGCTGGCGGGTACCTGCCGGACGGGTCGTGTTGGCCGGCGATGCCGCCGGGCTGGTGAACCCGATGACCGGCGAGGGCATCTACTACGCCGTCGCCACCGGGCTCGCTGCCGGACGAGCCGCCGCCGAGGCCGTGGTCGCGGGTGCCCCCGAGACCGCCGGCGAACGTCACGCCAGGGCCACCAGGCGGCTGCTCGCCGGTCACCTGCGCCACGTGGCGGCAGCCGCGTGGCTCTGCCGGCACGGCGCGGTGATCGACGCCGGACTGCGCGCATCCAGCGCCGACCGACGCGTCTTCGACGACCTGGTCGAACTCGGGCTGGCTCGAGGCCGGATCACGACCACCACGGTCCGTGGCCTCGTGCGTGAGCTGGCGAGTGGCATCCGGACCCGGCGCATCCCACGACCCCACGATGACATCGAGAAGACACCAGCATGCGGATCGTGAGCGTCCAGGGGGTGCTCCCCGAGCACCGGTACACCCAGGAGGAGATCACCCACACCTTCACGCACGGCCTGCTGCGGAGCGCGGTCGACGAGCGGGTCGTACGGCGTCTGCACGCCAACGCCCGCGTCCAGACGCGGCACCTGGCACTGCCGCTGGAGCGGTACGGGCAGCTGGCCGACTTCACCGAGGCCAACAACGCCTTCATCGACGTCGCCGTCGAGCTCGGCGCACGGGCCGTCACCGATGCGCTCAAGGCCGTCGACCTCACCCCGCAGGACGTCGATCTCATCGTGTCCGCGACCGTCACCGGGCTGGCCGTCCCCTCCCTCGATGCGCGCGTCGCCACCCTGCTAGGGATGCGCTCGGACGTGGTCCGCCTGCCGCTGGTGGGGCTTGGCTGCGTCGCCGGCGCCGCCGGCGTGGCTCGACTGCAGGACCACCTCCGCGGCCATCCCGACGGCGTGGTGGTGCTCATGGCGGTCGAGCTGTGCTCGCTGACGTTGCAGCGCGACGACACCTCGATGGCCAACCTGGTGGCCAGCGGGCTGTTCGGCGACGGTGCGGCGGCCGTCGTGGCTGTCGGCGCCAACCGGGCTCGGGAACTCGACGACGCGCCCGCCGTTGCGCAACCCGACGTCCTCGGCGCACGCAGCCGCCTCTACCCCGACTCCGAACGGGCGATGGGCTGGGATGTCGGAACGACCGGGCTGAAGATCGTGCTCGACAGCTCCGTGCCGAAGCTGGTCCACACCTACGTCGGCGAGGATGTCCACGCGTTCCTCACCGACTACGGGCTGACGCAGGACGACATCGAGTGGTACGTCGCGCATCCGGGAGGCCCGAAGGTGCTGGAGGCCCTGCAGGAGACCCTCGGACTCGAGCCCGATGCCCTGCAGGTGACCTGGGACTCCCTGGCCCGGATCGGCAACCTGTCCTCGGCGTCGGTGCTGCACGTGCTGGCCGACACCCTCGCCGAGCGACCGCCGCGGCCAGGCTCCTACGGGCTGATGCTGGCCATGGGGCCCGGTTTCTGTTCCGAACTCGTCCTGCTTCGGGCACCGGAGCGGGCCGCATGATGTGGTTCACGTGGCTGATCGTCGCCGTCGCCCTGGAGCGGCTCGCCGAGTTGGTGGTGTCCAAGCGCAACGCGGCGTGGAGCTTCGCGCGGGGCGGTGTGGAGTCGGGACGACGGCACTACGTCGTGATGGTGGTGCTGCACACGGGTCTGCTGGTCGGCGCGCTGGTCGAGGTGTGGCTGCGGCGACCCGCGTTCGTGCCGGCGCTGGGATGGACGATGCTCGCGCTGGTGCTGGCCTCCCAAGCGCTTCGCTGGTGGTGCATCACCACGCTCGGCCGGCAGTGGAACACCCGGGTGATCGTCGCACCCGGGCTGCCGCGGGTCACCAGCGGCCCGTACCGCTTCCTGTCCCACCCCAACTACGTCGCCGTCGTCATCGAGGGCTTCGCGCTGCCGCTCGTCCACTCGGCCTGGATCACGGCCCTCGTGTTCACGGTCTGCAACGCGGGGTTGCTGGCGGTGCGGATCCGGGTCGAGAACCGGGCGCTGACCTCGATGCCCGCTCCCGCAGCCCCCGGAGGGGCGTCCGCGGAGACGACGCCATGAAGGACCTCCTCGTCATCGGTGGCGGACCCGCCGGGCTGGCCAGCGCGCTGTACGCCGCGCGGGCGGGACTCGACGTCACCGTCTGGGACAAGCGCGCCGGCATCATCGACAAGGCGTGCGGGGAGGGGCTGATGCCCGGTGCGGTCGCCACGCTCGCGGCGATCGGGATCGCCCCGGTCGGTGAGGACCTCGTCGGGATCCGCTACCTCGCCGGGCGCCGGGCCGTCGAAGCAACGTTCGGCAGCGGGCCCGGCCGCGGTGTCCGCCGCACGAGCTTGCACGCCGCGATGCGGTCCGCGGCCGAGGCCTCCGGGATCCAACTCGAGCAGCGGCACGGACGCCAGGTCCGGCCGACACCCGACGGCGTCGTGGTGGACGGTCAGCGCTTCCGCTACGTCGTGGCCGCCGATGGGCTCCACTCTCCGGTCCGACGCCTGCTCGGGCTCGACGGGCGCCCGTCGCCGCGGCGGCGCTATGGCCTGCGACGGCACTACCGGCTCGCGCCGTGGACGTCGCATGTCGAGGTGCACTGGGCCGAGTCGGTCGAGGCCTACCTCACCCCCGTGGCCGCCGACGTCGTCGGCGTCGCGCTGCTGACCTCGGAGCGAGGCTCCTTCGGTGAGCATCTGGCCCGGTTCCCGTCGCTGCAGGCGCGGCTGGGTGGCGCCACGCCGCTGGGCGAGGTCCTCGGAGCCGGGCCACTGCGGCAGCGGGCCCGGTCCCGGGTGGCCGGACGGGTGCTGCTCGTCGGCGACGCCGGCGGGTACGTCGACGCGCTCACCGGTGAAGGCATCGCCATGGCCCTGGCGCAGGCGCGTGCGGCCGTCGCCGCGATCGTGGACCAGGACCCGATGCGCTACGAGCACGACTGGCACACCATCACGCGGCGCTACCGCCTGTTGACCGCCTCCCTGCTCCGCGCCACCCAGTTCCATCCGATCCGGCGCGCGCTGGTCCCGACCGCCGAGCGGCTGCCCGGGGTGTTCGCGGCGGCGGTCAACGCCCTGGCGAGGCCGGCATGAACACCGAACGGATCATCCTCGTCGACGAGGCCGGCAACGCGGTCGGCTCGGCCCCCAAGGTCACGACGCACCACGCGCAGACGCCGCTGCACCTGGCGTTCTCCTGCTACGTGTTCGACCGCGCCGGCCGGCTGTTGCTGACGCAGCGGGCCCACCACAAGCCGACGTTCCCCGGCGTGTGGACCAACAGCTTCTGCGGCCATCCGTCACCGGGTGAGGACCTGTTCGAGGCCCTGGAGCGCCGGGCCGAGCAGGAGCTCGGGTTGCAGGTCGAGGCGCTCAGCCTGGCCCTCCCGAGGTTCCGCTACGCGGCGACCGGGGCCAACGGCGTGCGCGAGAACGAGCTGTGCCCGGTCTTCACGGCGATAGCCAGCTCCGAGGTCACCCCGGACCCGTCCGAGGTGGCCAGCGTGGAGTGGGTGCGCTGGACCCTGCTCCGCGACGAGGTGCTCGCCGGCGAACGAGAGATCTCGGTCTGGTGCGCCGCCCAGGTCGCGGAGCTGGCCGCCCGCGAGCTGGCCGACGGCACGTTCCCGGCGGCCGCACCGGCCGACCTGCCGCGGGCCGTCCGCCCAGCCGCGTCGTGACGTCCCGGCGTCGTCGTGCGCCGAGGAGGCCGGTCACACGCGCTGGGCATGCCGGCCACCGACCCGGCACCATGCGCGTGTGGACCCGAGCTTGGCGCAGGACCTGCTGACCCTCCTCCAGACGCGTCGGCAACGCGCGCTGCGACGCTGCGATGCCCTCAGAGGCGACTTCGACGACATCGTGGAGCGTTCGTCGGAGGCCGCCCGCGATGACGAGCACGACCCCGAAGGCGCGACGGTCGCCTTCGAGCGAGCCCAGTTCGCCGCGCTCCTCTCCGCAGCCGAGCAGGAGCTCGTCGACGTCGACCGTGCCGTCGAGCGTGTGCGGTCCGGGATCCATGACCGCTGCGAGACCTGCGGCGGCGAGGTGCCGCCAGAGCGACTACGCGCCCGTCCCGCAACGCGCACGTGTGTCGGCTGCGCCCGCACGGACAGGGGACCCTGACGACCCGACGCCGGCCCCGGCGGGCCGAGCAGCGGTGGCCAGCACGATCACTCGGGCGTGGCCGCTCGCGGAGGCAGTGGCTCGACGACGTGCCGGCGACGGTGGGCGTAGACGATCGAGGTGCGCACGTCGATGACCTCGGAGCGGGCGGTGAGGTGGTCGATGACGAGGCTGTAGAGGGCGTTGGTGTCGGTGACGCCCACGTGGAGGATGACGTCCTCGTGGCCGGTGACGAGGTAGGCGTCGAGCACCTCGGGGAGGCCGGTGGCGTAGGCGAGGAACGCGTCGATGCGGTCGCGGGTCGGTGGCCGGATGCGCACGGAGACCAGTGCCTGGACCTCGCGCCCGATGGCCTGGAGGGATGCCTCAGCGTGGTAGCCGGTCAGGATCCCTCGCCGATGCAGGGTGCGGACACGTTCCAGGGCCGTGGAGGGGGAGACCCCGGCCCGTCGCGCGAGCTCGCGGTTGGTGATGCTGGCGTCCGCCTGGAGCTCGCGCACCAGGGTCTGATCGATCGCGTCCATCGGTCGCCTCGCTCCGGCGCCGCTCGAACATCGTGCGGCCCGCCAAGCCGTGGGATGTGCAACACAGTAGCGGTCGACGCTGCATCCGAACGTGACGACGTGGACTCGGGTATGGGTCGTTGCGGCGCCCGTCGGCTGCGGACAGCCGTTCGCGGGCTGTCGTCGTTCGTGCACCTGCCGGGCGCCGTGACCGAACCGAGGACGTCCAGGCCTCGTCGATCAAGGCCGAGGCCGAACATCGTGCGGACCTCCTGGAGGCCTGAGCATCGCTCGCGACACTGGTCCTCGTAGCTTCCAGAGGAAAGGCGCGCAGATGCAGACCGTGAAGGCAACTCCCACGATGGACAGCCCACAGGCGCAGCGCGCGGAGCTGGGCGACCTCCTGCAGCGCTTCGAGACCACACAGCGCGACGAGTTGGCTGCACTGTGTGGGAGCGCGGGCGACTCGATCCAGCGCCTCGCCGACCGGGGACAGGTGCCCAGCTACCTCGTCGTCGAGCCGCAGGACCCGGCCCCCGTGGTCGAGCGCACCCTGCTGGCGGTGCTGCGCCGGCTCACGATCGCGCGCAGCTGACCTGAGTCCGCGGCTCCCGTCCGGCACCCTTCCTGGGGGCCGATCCACACCCCGCTGCGCCTCGTCCGGCTCGCCATCGCGGCGCGCGAGCTCGACCACCTCGATCGCGGCTTCGGAGCTGGTCTCGCGCTGGCCATGTACCGGCGTCACCGGCGGCTGGTTCGCTCTGTAGCAGCGTGCACCTGACGCCAACGCTCTGAGTTTGATCCCCGTCCGAGGTCGCCGAGGTCACATCGACCGACTGGCCAACGGCGACAGGATCTCCTGGGCTCGCCGCCCGCGGTCCTGGTCCAGCTCACCGCTGGCGATCCATCCGTCGATCTCCTCGATGATGTCAGCGGCGTCCTCCGGACGATCCTCACCGAGCAGGCGGTGTGTCCTGCCACCACGAGGTCCTTGGACCGAAGGGCCACGGCGGTTGCGACCTGTTCCGCAGCCGCCTGCTGGGGTGGCCTGACGTGGATCCGGTTCAGGCCAGGGGCAGTGCGTACCGCCAGATCGCGATCGTATGGAGCGTCGCACCGACGACCACCAGCGAGTGGAAGACCTCGTGGAAGCCGAACGAGGACGGCCG
>SL_8KL_010_SEDDRAFT_10000768_pt1 | contig 28014 bp, 35 predicted proteins | sample SodLakKL_010_SED_4_FD_11160 | JGI IMG/M metagenome (IMG submission 11160) | reverse complement strand
TCAATAGAAGTCTGAGGCTGAGAGCCGTGAGACACGGGACCAAAGACAACATCGAACTCCCGCGCTTCAACAGAAGAGGAAATCGAAGCGACGGACTCACCACTCTCCCAGTTGTCAAGAAACAAACCGGATGAATAGGATCGACGCCGCACACGAAGTTGTCTGGTGCCAGAGCCCCTAAAATCAATGCCAGCAGTGACCTTTCCCTTTACCCGGATCTCTCCATCAAGGCTCGCAACAGCCATCTCCCTCATAAAGGACGAGGAGATGGGAGGGGTGACAAATAAAACCCGTGGTTCAAGTTCCTGGTTAGAGAAGGAACTGGTGAAGTTCTCTGTGATGGTGGTGGGAGACCCCTGTGGGCTCTCTACTGACAAGAAGTCTCTTGATGACCCCGTGTCTGGGGTATCTCCTCGAACATCTGTAGCGATGTGTGTTTGGAAATGCTCTTCTTCTTCGTATCCCTCCCAAACCTCGATGAAGGAGATACCCTCTCTGGTGTCAAAGTTAGTTCTCTGGAAGGCGTTGGAGATGATCTGAAGTTCTAGGTGAAGTTCATCCCCACGTTCCCAGGCGTGCTCTCCATCCTCCCACATGGGGAGGTAGAGGGCTCCATCGGCTGAGTGCTCGCCAGTAGATGTCAGTTCCCAGGGATCTCCTACGGATTCGGAGAGAACCGTCTCTCCCCGAACATGTCTTACGACCACCCGGTAGAAGGCTTGATACGTCTCTCCATCTGGAACCCCCGCGACCCCGGTAGTGCTTAGGGGGATGTTGAACCCGACTCGGGCCTGGCCGTTCTCATCCACACCGGGACGCCAAGTGCTGTAGTCCCATCCCGTGGTGATGGAAGGCCCGGACTGCCAACGGACGACCCTAGCCCACTCTTGTGTGGCAGAGTTACCGTGCTGGAAGGTAGATTCACTAACACCCAGAGAAGACCGCATCCGACGCAGCCGGTTGGAGCCCATGGGATCGAGGTCCTCTTCTGGAGCCTCGATCAGAGACAGGTAGACAACTTCGATAGGGGGAGGCTGTGTGGTCACAGAAGATCACCACCCAAAGGGCAAAGCACCATCATGGTCTGCTTCTCCTTCTGTATCGAATCCTGTAACCAGACGCACCACTCACCGAATAGTTGGCCACGAGAAGTGCCTGTGCTCCTTGGGGAGTGACGGAGAAGTCAGCGGGGGCATCGGGAACTGTTTGTGTGGCCTCAACCTGGGGACCCAAGACAGAGGCGCTAGAAGAAGCAACCGGGGAGAAGACCAGAGGAGATCTAACAGTTGACGTGGTAGGAGGAACAGCAGATGCCACAGCACTTGCTGCCTGAGATGCAACGAACGCACTCCACACCGTCTCTACGGTCGGGGAGAGCGCGGATCCTTGGGCGGTGGTTCGGGGCGCAAATACAAAGGTCTGTGTTTGCGTGAAGAGGTTAGGTACGAGGCTCTTTGCGGTTGCTCCCGAGATCGGTGCCTGTACCCCAGCCTCCCTCTCGGTGTAGATCGAGGGGATGAGGAAGAACGCCTGAGAAGAGGACGTAGGTACCGGGATCTCAGCGTCTTCGCCGGGAGGGGTGTCTGGCACCACGACGTTGACTGCATTGAGGAAAACCGCTCTCTCCCCACCCGGATTTCCGGATGAAANGAAAAGGAGAATACCCGCTGCGTTTACTACGTTCCACGTAGGAGCGAAGACCTGGGTCCAAGAAGAACCGTCAGGAGACGTGTGGAACCGCACGGTGTTTCCGTCTCGGCTAAGCCTTGCAAATCTGTGAGCCTCGGAGTCGTAGGCGATAGAAGTACTATAGACTATTGACCCACCCAGGTTTCTCTGAAGAGTGAAATAAGGCTGGCCGATGGTGCTCCACCAGAATCGAAACCTCACCCAGTTCGATACGTTGATGCGGAACATGAAATAGAAGTTACCGCTTCCGAGATCTTCAAGACCGGACAGATCAGCAAAGAAGTAAGAACCCCCCAAGACAAAGGCATCCTGAGTCTCTAAGAGAGGGGTAGACGAGGAAGAGAATGGAATCTTGACCTTGCCATCTTCCCAAACAACGGAGGTGTCGTTGCGTGTCCACTTGTTGTCGAGATCAAGTCCATCACTGAAAGAGTCTTGAAGGGTCTCTGCGAGGTTGCTCATCTCTACTTACCTCCAGACAGCACAAGACGCCGAGGGGGTACCTCGACGCCTTGGGGTGCTAGGGCCAACACTGTTTTATTCGGCTCAGGAACCGCCGACAACGAGGAGCCCGAGACCGAGGGAATGACGGCAGCGGAGAGGAGAACTTCCCTAGCGGGCTCCTCGTTGTGGCGTTCGGGGAGAGAAGACGTAAACACACTAACGTCCCCGGCAGATGCCTGTGAGCAAGCCGGGGATACGCTAATGCTGGTCGAGATCATCGTATGATCAGTCTACGTTGATCTCAAAGATGCCGTCAACGTGCCACTGCAACTCGAACGTTCCGTTCTGGCTGACCTCGTCATCCAGGAAGAGGACGTAGCCGAGCAGGGGAGAGGTTCCAGCGACGCCGGTGTCCACGTAGATGACCGCGACCCGTGCCGTAATGGTCGAGTCGGGCCACGAGACGTTGGCTGCGGACCAGGAGACCCGGTTCGTGGCCGCCTGGTAGTTCTCGGTCTTGGTGGTCAGGGACTGGCCACCAGCGGTGTAACCAGTACCCACAACCTCGTTCGTCACGTCAGACCGATACTCGTGGTTGTCTTGGTTGGGGACGTAGTCAACGGTCGTGAGCATGACCTTGACATCATCAGCCGTCCAAGACACCTGCTTGTTGAACGCCTTCAGGAAAGCGTTCCCGTACCACTTAGCAGATGCCATCCTCTATTCCTCCTAGAGATTGGTCTGGGGCCGGACGGTGGGGGCGAGCGAGATCATTTACTCACTCACCCCCACAAATCCGATTAGACTGATGGTGTGACCTCCAGGACCGAGAACGCCTTCTCGTGACCGACGGCGAACCCACGGCGAGAGCGCATCTTCAGGATGGCCTCGTCGGTGAGGGCGCTGGTGCCGCTGCGGCCGTCGATGAAGATCGACTCAGGACCACTACGAACACCGAGGTTCATGAAGTCGCGGTTGGCGAAGACCAGGAGGGCGTTACCGGACGGGCTGGACGACGCGGTGGCGTGGGCGCGGCAGCCACGCGACCAAACGAGTTCGTGACCGAAGAGGGTGTCCTGCGTACCGGCGAGGCCCTCAACGAAGATCGGGCGGTTCTGGTCGTCCTTGACGCCACGGAGGGCGGCGCGGAGCGCAGGGTGCGCGATGGCGACAACAGCGTTCTCGTCAAAGTAGGCGTCCATCTCCAGGAGGCCCAGCGTAGTCGAGAGGCTCGAGTAGGTGACGGGACCAGCAGTCGGGGTGATGTGGTCGGAGGCGGTGTAGTCGGTGTCGCTGTTGGTCTGCGACAGGGCGTGGTAGACCGAGGTGAACGGAACAGAGAGACCGTTCTCCTCAGCGGTGACGCCGAGAGCGGCGTTGTCGAGGAAGACGCCGTAGGAGGTGGCCCAGTCCTGCTGCTTGGCCGCAACCACGTCAGCAAGCGAGTCCTCGATGTCCTCCTCAGCAAGGCGAATGGCCTTACCGAACTTACGGGCCTTCAGGGTCACGGTGTCGTTGAGGCTGGTGTCCTCGCCGTAGGCGGTACCCTTGCCAATCGACTCGACATCGACCCCAGCACTCCGTGGGATCTCCTTGGTGTCCGTACCCATGGGGTGACGGCGGGCGAGGCGCTCAACAGCCGAGACGGCGTTGACGCGCTGGACAACCTGAGAGTCGTACTCCTCAGGAATCCACTGGTCCATGATGTTGCGGGCCATAGTCTTTCAACCTTTCGGTGCGGTGGGTGATGGTGTTTGGTGTTCCTGTCGCCCGTCCATCTCGTCGGGCTGATTGCTATGGCCCCATCACGGGGCGCTGAGGGTCTTCTATCTATGTCATCGTCGTTATGAGGACAAGATCAAGAATCGTCACCGGCGATGAAAGCCGCGATCTTCTCAGCAGAAGACTTGGGCTTGCGCTCGTGAGGCTTCTTGTCTCCCGAGTCGATCTTCGGCGCTGACTTCTTGGCGTTGAAGACCTCAGGGAACTCCTTCTTGATCTCTTTGATCTGCTCTGCGACGCCCGTGATCTCCCCGGTGTCGTCGTCAATGTCTACTTCTTCGATGTCGATCATCTTCAAGAACCGCTCAGGGTTCGAGGAGAGACCGCTCTCCAACAGGAGGGCGCGAGCCTCTGCCTTGATGAGTGGCTTCTTGTATCGCTCGACAGCCCGATGCTCGGCCTCTTCAGCAGCCTCACGCTTGGCTCTCTCGGAGTCACTCTCACTCTGCTCACGCAACTTCTTGGCCTCTAGCCGGTGCTTCTTGGCCTCCTTGTTGGCCTTGGCGAGAGCCTGCTTGGTGCGCTCGAACTCTTCGGGGTCTACCTGCCGAGAGACCTCAGTCTCTTCCTCTCCACCCTCTTCGGTGGTCTCTTCTTCTGTCTCTCCACCCTCCTCTGTCTCCTCGGTCTCTCCTGATCCGCCAGCGATCTGGGGGAAGGCGCGGCCGTCGTTGGTGAGGAAGTGGGGAATCCCTGCGATCTCAATCACAGAGAAATCGGTGTTGTCAGTCATCGCTGTCTCCATCTCGGAGGTTGGCGTATGGGTACATCAGTATGTTCGGCATTAGGGGGCTTCACTCTTGAATCGGGTGAGACCTAAGGGACCTGGCTCTTGATGGATCCTCTTAGGATGTTGGCCTCTGCCTCTCTCCTGACGCTCTTCGGAAGCCGCGTCGTGGCAAGAAGATGTGCAGCCGCCTGCAAGCGAGCGCTCTCTGGCTCTGATTCCACAGACCAGCCCTTCAGGATGGAACGCTCGGCCTCCCTCTTCAGCGCCTCTGAAGGAGTGATGCCTGTGTATCCCTCTGGGTTGTAGGGAACCAAGCGACAGCGACAGTTTGGGTGTAAGGGCGGGGAGTCCAGGGAGTCTCCGAACAGGGGAATGGGGCGATTCCCATAGGTCTTGCCTGGCTCGAACGAGGAATCGGCGTCGAGGTGGTCTCCTGCATAGGCTTGGCAAGCCACGCAAGCGTCCCTTTCTGGCACCCACATCTTCTCTAGGTTGGCGTCTTCAGCGATCTCCATGGAGGCCACATTGAATCCCTTGTTGTGGAGCCACCGAGCCCCTCCCTCTAGGTGATTCCGAGTCATGCCGGTGACTCCCTGCACGGCCGATTCCAAGGAAGCGTGGGATCCTCCCATCACAGCGGTTTGGAATAGACGAGCCTCTAGGAGTCGGGCAGCGTTCGAGGGGGTGTTGTTCGCAGCAGCGAGCCCCGCAAGAGCGGTGGGGTTGGAGAGGACAGATCGAGGATCCACAGAGAAGTCGAGGTTCGTCATCGCTCGGGAGATTAGAGACACCCCGATGACAGACCCCGCCAGAAGAATGGCTCTCTGGCGCTCCTCTACAGATCCCTGCATTTGAGAGAAGGGATCTGACAAGATAGGACCAGTTCTATTTACAAATGAGACCATTTCATCTGGGCCTATTTCGTGGTCCAAATCCCCGTATTCGACCACCCATCTATTTGTCAGGCGGTTGGTGGATTCGGTTCCAGCAGCAACGGCCTGGGCACCGAGAGACCGCGCACGATCATTCTCGTCCGCGATCTGCTCGGATTCTCCCAACGACTCAATAAGCCGCTCGGTAGCGGCCTCAGGCATTCTGGGTTCCAGTACCGACCGGCATCCACTCCGCAGCCTCCTGTGGGCTCAGGATGCCCAAGGTGACGGCTGATCCAAGGGCGCGGGCAGCCTCTCCAGCCTTGTGGGCTCTGCGAAGTTGGGTGATCTCGTCCTTGACGAACTGAGCCACCTCCTCGGGGTTGTACCCGGCTTCCTCGAATGCGGTCTGCATCGGCATCCCGGCGTCGATCTTGGACCGAACGACTGTCCAAGTGTCTGCGTCGTCCATCGACTGAGGGCTCATCCAACGGACGGAGACCTCGGTCTTGGGGACTCCCTTGATCTCCAGGATGAAGGAGAAGACCTCTCTCCAGGTGGAACCGAAGGTGGTCTGGCGTAGTTCCACCTTCTTGTTGAGGGGAGCCTCTGCGGATCTCAGGGCCTCTCCAGAGGGCACGCCAGTCATCCCCTCGAAGTAGTGGAGGGGCGTGTCGCTGGTCGAGGACATCGCCTTGACGTACTGGACGAGGGGCTTCAAGAAGGCGTCAGGATCCCCGACACCAAACTGCCCAACCTCCAGGTTCCGTCCCTGCAACCACCACAACTCGCCGGGGCCGCTGGTGAGGTCCGCGCTCTCACTGCGCTGATCCTCGGCAACACCGAACTCTTCTCCGAACTGCTCTATCTCGTCGGAGTCCTCGCTGCCCGCCAAGACGTACCGCTGAGGGAAGGCGTGGTAGTCACTTGATGCCATCTGGTTGATGACGATCTTGTTCACCATGTCCTGGGGACCGAAGGCGTCCAGGTGCTCGGGGCGTCCGTATGTCTTCTGGGTGCGGAAGTGGAATACAGGGATCTTGCCGTAGGGGTTGGGAACCGGCCACTGAGGGACGACCTCCCCCTCCTCGTCCTCCACGAATGAGTCGTGATAGGGAACGAAGTCACGATCTGTGCGGGGTGCGTCAGTGGTGGAGATCCACTTCTCAAAGCGATCGGGGTAGTAGAGATTGACCCGAACCCTCTTCTCGCCCTTCTCGTTCAGGGTCCCCCACGTCTTGATCGCGTACCTCTTGCGGCGCGGGTTCTCCTCGTCATAGACGATCTTCGTAGTCAGGGGAGAGTTGTAGTTGATGACCACCGTCGAGTCGTCCTCGTCGTCCGGCCAGACGATGGCATAGCACTCACCGTAGACCAGTCCCCAGCGGTGGAAGTCTGGGACCTCGGTATGGAGTTCGTTGTCCTCCCACATCTTGTCGATGACGTTCTGGGCGGTCTTGTTTCTTCCCTGAATGGCAGCGATCTCCAGACGGTTGAGGACCGCGTTGACAGGGGTGCGGGCGAAGTTGATTCGGAATCGAGAGCCAGTGCTCTCCAGGAGGCGGCGCATTCTGTTGGAAGCGAAGACCTCAGGCTGGGTCCCCTCGTAGTAACTGTACGCCTTCTCGTGTCTCGGCTGGTACTCGTGGACCAGAGAAATCCCCGACAGAAGGTCACTCATCGTTATTCTCCTAGGTAAGAGGACTGACGAACCTTGGTCTTGGCTCCCGACTTCTTCTTCGATGCCCTCATGATGAAGTTCACGCCGGTAGCCACCGCGTCAACAATGTCATCATGGACCGAGTTCGGGAAGGAGAGCATCTCGTCCTCTGCGGTGGGGTGGTGGTGGGTGTGGTAGACCCGCTCCCTCTGGTAGTGGTTGAGGGCTCGCTGGATCCGCACAGGCTTGGGCTCGGTCTGGTTGATGGTGAGTACTCTGACAGGCAGACCATGGAAGATCTCTTCCTTCCAGAGATCGCCTCCCTGGTTGGTCTCGACCAGGACGGCGCTGATCTCCTCGAAGCGGTCCAGAAGTTCAATGACGTGTTTCCTGAGATCTCTTGGAGCCATCTTGACGTGAGTTGCATGCCTTACATAGCATTCTTCGGCGTTCTTGTTGATACTTCGTGAGACCACGGCGAGGCCGGTCCAGTCGCTGGTGGCCTTTGTAGTGACGGCCGGGTCTATAGAGAGAACACCGGGGCCGAACGTCTCGGGGTTGAGGATCCGAATGTCTGACGGGCTCCAGTAGTCACTGTCCTCGTCAACGGGGTGGTTCATGAAGTTCTTCGAGAAGGTGCGGGTGTGCCTCATAGCCTGGAGTTGTTCTATAGACCACTTCTCAGGCCACAGGCTCCTCTCGGTGCCATCGTCGTTCGTGACGATTGCGGGGTAGTAGTGAGCAGAGAAGTTCTCCTCCAAGATCCACGTCTCTGGCTCATCGTCCCTCGTTCGAGACTTGACGAGATCGTGAATGATGGAACCAGCCATGGTGACGGTCCCGACCATGACGACACGGGCGAAGTTGTTGAGGGGCAGCACTGCATCCTGGACGGTGCTCAGGCGCTTGCGCTTCTGCGACAGGGAGTAGTTCGCCTCGTCGGGCTCCACGTCATCGAGGATTATCAACTGGGGACGCCGTCTCCCGACCTTCATCCCGAGGTTGGCAGAGTCGATGCCCCTGGCCATGAAGACGAACCCATTGGACTGGTGGATCTGCCCGCGATTCTGAGCCAACTCCCGAGAGACGCGATTCTGTTTGGCAGCCTCACACAGGTCGGGGAAGTCACCCTTTAGTAGAGGGTTAGAGTCAAGTTCATGACGGAACGTCTGGAGATGCTGCTCGGCCTGGGAGGCGCTGTCAGCGAAGGCAGCCACGAACGACAGGTGCTCGTGAGCAGCAGCCCACAGGGGGAGGATGAGGAAGAGCCACGTTGACTTCCCACACTCCCTCGGGGCGATGTAGGCGTCTCGGTACGCCTTCAGGGTGCGAAGGGGCTTGACCCAGGACTTGGCCTGCTCTACGAGATCCAGATGGAACTCACTGAACGTCATCTGATTCGACGTGGAGTCGTCTCTCAGATGGTGGGGGAGATAAACCGCCGCGAAGAGGAGGGGTTCCATCTCGGTCAGCGCGCGGCGTCCCTCAGGATGATCGAACAACTCCGAGGGAGTCTCGTCCAGGAACCGGACAAGAGGGTCAGCACCATCAACGACTGCGCTCATTCATGCTCAGGAAGGTCTACTACCGCGTCGTACTCCGCGACATCGCACTCGACCAGGATCAGTTCGACGCTCGGGGGCCACAGCAACTCCCCGTGCTCGTTGGAGTGGGCGTAGCGAGTCCACGGACCCGAGACGATCTCGAAGTCATTGAGCCACATCAGATCAGAGAGCCTGTCCCGCGCTGCACCGAAGAGGGTGTTGCAGGTCAGGTCATCGGCATCCTCCAAGACAGGGAACGCGATGAAGTAGCGAGTCTTGCGCTCATCCTCTTGGGGGAAGGGAGGAGCAGACTCTCGGTGGGTCTCGGTCCAGTGTGGGTACGGGATCATGTCAACTCTCCTCTTCTCTTGGCCAGTTCCCTACGAGCCAACTGGAGTCGATACGATCTCGTGGGGTCGGGGTCTTGTTGCTTTGGGGCCGGGACTTCTGCGACCTTCTCATTCCCAGCCTCGGAGAAGAACTGGAACTTGACTTCCCCACTGTCCAGAACCGTGGAGTGAACCCGCATGTTTCCGCGAGTGGCGTAGTCGTATAGCGCCGCACGGAAACTAGAGACCTTGCAAGTGAAGTCCTCGTTGGGGGTAGCAATCCAAGTGGATCCGTCTGTCCACTCGTCCCATGGATAGCGCCTCAGCACAGACGCTGGGGGCTCCATCTGCTCGTTGATCCTCTTGGCCACTGGTCTGCCTCCTGATGTCTCCTAACATCCTATTCGGCAGAACCAGTCCTAACCCCAGGGCTGTGGGACAAGATCAGCGAGACTACTCCTCAGACCCCTCTCCGTCCTCATCCTCGTCCTCATCTTCCTCTTGGGGCGCGCGGCCCTCTGCCGGGGCGCTGAGAAACGAGGACACCCCCACCACCACACCCGCCAAGGCCATGATGAGGGGGACGGGTCGAAAGTGTTGCTCCCCGAGACGAATGAAGAACATCCACCCGGTAGACATCACGAAGAGCCCGAAGGAGATCATCGACCACCATGGCAGGACGATCTCGTACTTCCTCATGTTGGGCCTGGTTCCCGCCCGGATCTGAGACCCGAGGAGGCGGTGGTTCACCACGATCCCGAGGAGGTAGCCGACCATCACGGCGCTAAGAGAGATGACGACGACCCGGAGGAGGTCGTAAATGATGGGATTTAGGAATGTAGTTTCTAACTGCATAAGGGGCATACATCACCGCCTAATAATGGATCTGAAATAGACCCATTTCAGTTGACCGTATCTTCTTCTGTCTTCTTTCTCAGATCCCCCGAAGACTTCATGTAGCCCGTGACTCCCATCATGGCCGCGAACAGGATGATGAGGGCGGGGCGCTCCACCTCTTGAAAGAAGGTCTCGTTGAGAACCCCAATGAGCCCCCAGAAGAAGATAATGCGGTCCCGCGAAAAGTGAGCCAGCCACTTGGCAAGCGGCGGTCGTAAGGAAGCCATTCATCATCCAGATCCTGACAAGAACTCCTGGATCTCCTCGGCAATCCTGCTACCAGCCACAATGGCCTGGAGGTGGAGAAGTTCAACGGTCAACTCTCTAAGGGCGGTCTCTCGGTCTTGGGGGAACATCTCAGTCAGTTCCTGCTCGAAGTTGTCCCCAAGCGTTCCTCCGTCGCCAATGCTGGCTGCAACAACAAGGTTCAGTCCTGGTCCTTGTCTCATCTTGTCAGTTCTCCTTAGTCGCTCTCTAGGGCCGTGCTACATACAAATAGGGCTATTTCCTCGTGGCATGTATTGTACTAGGTGGTGGGCGGGTTCTTAGGCCCTGCCCTTCTATTCGTCGTCTCCGTGATAGATCAAGAAGTCCGTCACCATGCCCGAGATCTGGAGATCATCCATGAGATCCAGGAGAGCCTCCTCCAGGAAGCCGAGATCCTCTGGGTGGGTGATGTCTGTGGTCATCTTTATGTGGATGGTGTGGGTGGTGGTTGGTTGGCCTTCGGCGCGCATTTCGTGCTCCTCTTGTGAGTCATTGGTGGTTGGTGAGGGGGCGCGAGATTCTGGAGTAGGTCCAGAAGCGTCTTGGTAAACCCCCAGAACGGCTTGAAGGGGCTTGTGGGTACCGGGACTAGGGTGAGGCCCTTTCAGGGCTTCTCTGTGCTTCCCATCCTGCGAGAAGAGGGTCTCCTGGAACCACTGCCTGGAACCGAGTGCTTCCCAAGCCGCCGGAACGGCGACGGGGCCAACGGAGAGGGAGTGAACCAAGTTCCAGGTCTTGTCCCCACCGGACGGTGGGAGGGGGCCAAGGAAGGGATCCTCATGTCCTGCTCTCATGTCTACCTCCTGTACCTCTATTCGTCTTCTAGGTCTGGGTCCAGAGCCAAGTCCTCCATCGAGGGCGCTCCTCCTTGGTGGTCGTCCCCGCCTCCGGCGGACGCGGGAGCGGAGCGACCGCAAGTAACCGAAGGTTACTTAGTCTTCCCTTGTTCTTGCTCTTCTTCTTATACTTCTTATGGGGGACAGGTGTGCACTCTGTGACCACCACCTGTGCACTCTGTGACCAGGGGGTATGCACTCTCTGACCAGGGGGTATGCACTCTGTGACCAGGGGGTATGCACTCTGTGACCACCCCCCTCCCCCATACGAGCACGGTAGTTGTTTCGATAACTAAGAGATCTAGGCCCCCACAGCCACCCACAGGAGAGCCCATCACGGGGTCCACAGGAGAATGCCGTCGGGCTCCTCGGTGGGGTCTTGGGTGGCAGAGAACGACCCGTCGAGGTCTTGGACGAAGAACTCGACGTCTCCCCACCGAGGAGACCCCGGTAAGGGCTGGCCGTAGAAGTCGTGCGTGTAGACGTACTCCAGGGGCACGGGGTAGTAGGTGGTCGTCTGGCCACTGGGGCTGTGGGTGTCGATCATCCCAAGACCCTTCAGGCTCTCGATCCTCTTGACGGCCTGCCGCCGGTTGATGTCGCTTGGCTCCCCCAACGACTTCGTGGAGATCTTCGAGCGCCACCAGAAGGTGTGCGACAGGATGATGGCGTAGGTGCGGAGGAGGCGCGGGTCAAGGCGCGGGTCTTGAAGTGCGAGGGTCGGGATCTTGGTGTAGTTGATGATCCTCCCACTCTCGTCCCGGTCAAAGGCACCGTTCCATCCCGTGAACTTGGCCCCAGAGAAGGAGCGAGACCCGTCCTCGGGCGTCACTGGCTCGATGTCACCGCGCTCCACGAGACGGTCGTAGGCCCGCTTCACGGTGCGGTGGTCCACGCCCAGCATCTTGGCGATGGTCTTCGGGGAGATGTCCTGGTGCTCCACAGTGTCCGGTACCTGCTGTCTGCGGTCGAAGGACCGGATGCAGAGGCCGACGGCCAGCATGGTGTCATCCACGAACCCTCCCCGCTTGTTGACCAGGGTGTTGGGGACGGGGACGTGCTTGTCGAGAGAGAACTTGCTGTAGAAGTGCTCTCCCAGGAGCGACATCTCTGGGTCCTGGCTCTTTCGGATCATCTCGTAGCGACGAGATAGGCCCGTGTTGTTGTCCCAGGACAGGAGAGGCCAATGTCCCTTCCCGGCGCAGATCTTGCAGGGGCCTCCGTTCGAGGTGCCCGTGGCCTCACACCGAGAGCACGCTGCCGCTACCCCAGAGACCGAGAACACATCCTCCCGGCTCCATGGTCCTGGTCCTAGCGGCTTCTGGGTGGCTTCCTGGGGTCCCAGTACCCCCCGCGACTCTGCGGGCCTCTGAGGGCCTTCTGAGAGCCTCAGAGCGCCACCCCCCACTCCTCGGGCAAAGAGGTCCCTGCCCAGGGTTTCTGGGGCACTACCCGAGTGATCGGGCTGTAGTGTGGTATAGTTAGTCATGTGCTAGACCTCTCTCCTGGGGCTAGTGCCGCTCCTTACGGGTTAGCGGCCCTCGTTATGGCATGGGCGGGGGTCGCGGGGTGCCCCTCCGGTCTGCTCTCCCCGGAGGGGTTTCCCTTTGTCTGGGGTCATTCTCCCCCGAGATCGTCTCATCTTTGCGGCTCTCCTAGCAGAGTCCTACTTGGTACTAGAGTACACCTTTGAGCGCCAAACCCGTCGAGGGGTGGTGTGGCTCCACTCCCTGGGAGCAGACAGGCGGAACTCACTCGTGGGCTCGATGAACCCGAGGGTCTTACCGTATCGCATCACCGCACCCATGACTCGGGGCTCTGCGGGGAAGTCGTGCTGGTTGCTGATAACGTCCCACACGTCATCTGCGATGATCTCTGGCTGAGTCCGGGCTAGGTACCCGAGGGCCGTCAGCGCGGCGTTGTACCACTCGGTGTTCTCAGCGGAGACGCGGGACTTGCGGATCGCTCGCTCGGTCTTCTCTGTCATGTTCTCGTCCTTCCGGGTTTCTCTGTTGGGTCGTAGCGGATCTTGCTGAGACGTAGTATACTAGGAAGTGCCAGAAATCGTAGTGAGGGTCCTCAACAGAGGATCTACCCGTAAAGAGAGCCCAGAACGGAGAGAGCCGTGGAGAACACCACCAGCCGCACCGAGTCCGCTTCCCGCACCCTGAAGAGCATTGACTGGGGCCTCGTCGCCCCGTGGGCGCTGCTTCTCCTGGTCGTGTGGCCGATCCAGTACAGCATCGTCATCTTCTTGGCGGGCATGGCCCTGACCGTCGCGGTCATCGGCCTTCCACTCCTCCTCATCCTCCTGTTGGTGGGGGCGAAGAAGGCAGCCTCCTCTTCCGTCATCCTTGGAGGTCTGGGGCTGTGGGCGGTTGACCGCCGCGCCAAGAACCGTCACGAGGAGATGATGGGAGCCGTCGTCCCCTCCTTGAACACCCCCACTCAGCCCGTGGAGGAGAGCCGTCCCTCTCGTCTCCGTCCCCTCGTCTACCCCTGGGGGCTCGGGTTAGTGAGCAACAAGACCCTCTGAAGGAATCAGACAGAGACGTAGTATACTAGGAAGTGCCAGACCGAGAGCACGACAACCCGCAAGGAGTGAGCACCATGCTGAGACAGCCCCCAGAGCGCACCGAGTACGACGAGACCACCGGCAAGACGACCCGCTACATCTACGTTGCAGGTAGAGAGATCAAGTGGCTGCACCCCGTGGAACTGAAGAACGCCATCGCAATCATTGACGACGGGGAGAGCCTGATGCGGCGATTCATCGCCATGGACATCGAGACCAAGCCGACCCACGACGACCGTATGCGTTGCTTCGCCCGCTGGGTGATGGCGATGGAAGACACTGCCCGAGCAGAGAAGGCCCTCGAACAGGCTGACAACTGAGAGGAACGAGCAGATGCGACACAAGCCCACTTACCCCAAGCAGACCTTCGTCAGCCTCTCAGAAGAGCAGGTGAACAAGATGAAGGAGATCGCTGAGGAGGAGGACCGATCCCTGAGTGCCACGGTTCGTCAGGCGGTTGCCTTCTTCTTGGAGTCGAGGGAATCTGACTTGGAGTCGAGGGAATCTGACCATTAGGGTCATTAGAGGGTTTCAGGGTTCAATGTGGTAGAATACTGTGCATGAGCGATGACACAGCGGTAACGGTTCAGGAGACCCATCTCCAAATCATTGCCGCTGTGTCTCGTAAGTTGAGTTATTCTGTCCTCGGTTCCTTGGCGGGATTCGATGAGTTGTACTCCGAAGCCCTCGTACATCTGACTGTTGCCTCTCAGGACTACGACCCCTCTCGAACGTCGATGCCCTTCGATTCGTACCTGGGGTGGACCGTGAAGAAGAGGTTGATTGACTATCTTCGCACCACCTATGGGAGAATGTATGTAGACCCAGACGGAAACTCCTACCGATCTGCGAGAATGGAAGCCACCCTCAACACCTCCTCGTTGGACGATCTCATGGACGAGGACCCAGACTCCTCTACCTGGCTCTCCTGGAGCCCAGAAGAACCGTCCGTGGAAGAGGTGGTGATCGCCAAGCAAAACCTTTACGAAGTGCTAGAGGAGGTCGCACAACTCCCCCCACACAAACGGGCGGCGGCACTACAAACCATCACCGGGAGGAACATGTCTGAGATTGGAGCCCAATACGGAAAGACCCCAGGCTCCATGTCCTACCACAGAATGTCTGCGATCAAAGAGATCAAAGAGAGGATGGCCTGATGGCCAAGCAGAAGCCCAAGAAGACCGACGGAACCCGTGTCGGGAATAACCCCGAGAATCTCAACAATCCCAACACCAAGAGCAAGAAGCCCTACGGCAACTACACCGAGGAGCAGAAGCAGGAGTTCTGTGAGTTGGCAGCGAAGGTGGGGGTTGCCGAGGCTCGGGAGATTCTTGGCTATCCCAGCAACGCCGCTGGTTGGTTGTGGGCGGAAGCGTATGGGATCACCGCACCGAAGAGTGCCCTGGCCTCACACTCCGCCCTCATCCGTCACCTTCACGGGGAGGGAGAGAAGTTGGCGCTGTGCCACCTCATCCTCGACAAGGCGTACAGCCTCTTGATGGAGGGCACCGAGCAGAGGAATGAGGACGGAGAGCCTATCTTCATCGAGGGTCCCAATGGAGAGACGATTCGATTGACCGCACCCACTACCCCGAACGACCTGTCGAAGTTGGCGGGGGTGGTTGATCGCATCGTGCGAACCATGGAGTTGCTGGAGGGTCGGGCCACGGATCGAAGCGAGATCTTGGCGTCAGACTCCACCGACATCGAGATCAAGAACCTGATCGAACAGATCAAGTCGAGAAACAACACGAAGAAAGAAGAGATCATAAGAGAAGAAGTGCACTAACAAGGCAAGGCACTGACCAACAAGGAGAGACTGATGAGTTCCATGAACGGCAGTAACGGACACCGCCCAACAAGGGAGTACCNCAAGANCGNCGCAGAGAAGACCTCAGCCGTCTTCGCTTACATCCTGATCGGCCTGCTGATGCTGCCCTTGGCGGCTTTGGTCGTGGGTCTGAGTTGGCGGCTCCTGGAGTTCGTGGCTGGGATCTAAACGATCTTCCCCAAGATCACCCAAGTACGTCCTGCCCGCATCAAGATCACCCTGTCCCCGGCAGCGGGGGAATAGGAGTCTAGGTGCGGGTATTCTCTTCCGCCCTCTTCCTCTTCTCCGTCGAAGATGACCTTGGGTCTTCCCGACAGGTACTCCGGGACGACCTTTGCAAGACGGTAGACATCTTGCTTCTTCTGTTCTCCACGGATCCAGTAGAGGGTGTTCGCTACATCCATCACAGGGTCCTAACTCTTCTGATGTTGTGGCTCATCGCAGAGCCCGCACGGAGAGCATACTCCCACCTGTTCTGGACATAGAAGTCATTGACGCCAAGTTGTGTGTACTTCAACTCAATGACATCTGCGTGCTCGTGGAACGGCATCATTCTGGTCTGGAAGGCAACCTGCTCGAACACCTGACTCGCGTTCTCGGCCAGCCTCCGGGCTCGGGCATTGAGAGCCTGCTGTGTGCTTGCTTCTTCGCTCTCTCGGAAGTCGGTGATCTTTCGGCCCCGTGCCACCGTCGAGGTCGGGGAGTTGGGGTCCTCGTTCGTGTAGGTAGCGACCAAGGGCTCGCGGTCTGGCTCACTGACGACAAGCACCCAGTGGTTGGCCACATCGAACAGGTCGAGAGTCTGGGTAGCCTCGGGCATCAACACACTGGATCTGTTGGTCTCGTAGGTGAAGTCAATGGGACGCGAAGAGGGAGAGCGCCACAGAGAGGACCGTGCCGTTCCCGTGGAGTCAAAGGACAGGCTCTCGTAGTTGACCGCCTCTAGGAGGTCTGAGATGATCTCTGCGAAGGATGTGCCGGGCTCCCACTCTCTGGGGACGGGGAGGCTGTGGTCAGTCTCTTCAATGATGCGATTGACGATCCCTGCGTCTGACAGAGCCTTGTTGATGGCCTGGTTGTAGTTTCGGCCTTGGGGGAAGGAGTAGCGGCGGTCAATCTTGCTGTCCACCAACACCTGCCCCTGGTCGTATGCTTCCACCTCTCTGACGACTGACTGGGAGGAGTCAATCGCACGGTCTGGGCTGGAGAGCAGGAAGATGCCCTGGGGGAACTCTGCGTAGCCCCCGTCCTCCATCTTGATTCCCACTAGAGGCTGAATGCGATCAGAGGAGAAGTCGATGTCAAAGGAGTCCTGAAAGGTCATCTTGGCGGATCTCTTGATCTGTGCAAGAGCGTTGTGCTCTATAGAGGCGTTCGTGACACCATCGACCCACCCAATGGGGTTGTTGGTGACGCTGAGAAGACGGTACCGGAACCGGAACTCACGACGAGAATCGGTGAGCGCACGATAGACCTGTGACGCACTATAGCCATCACGAGCGAGGCTTTGCACAGAGGCTCACCACCTTACTCTCTCGTTGGATCTGGTCTTGATGATGTTCAACGAGACCTCAGACCCCCATCTGGTCTCTTGGATGTCGAGGCCATCGACCATGCCGATGATCTTTCGCCCCCTATAGTCTCTCATGACAGTGAGCGCAGAGCAGTACATCAAGTGCTCTAGGAAGTCCTCGTCCTCGGGGAAGTCGGGTAGTTGGAGCACAACTCGGTGCTCTTCCCGGTCAAGGTGAGAGAACTGGGAAGACATGAATCGTTGGTCCACAGGGTGGAACGGCTCTAGCCCCTTGTCTACTGACTCGCCCCTCTCCCTAGCGTAGAAGAACCTGTGGATGTCATTGTCTCCACGGTTCAAGCACGACAGCCACACCGCATCCAAGTACATGGTGGCGGTCTCCTGGAAGACATACATTTCTCCAGGGGCCGGGTCCTCGTCATCAAAGTGAACAGTAACCCTCCAGGTGTACTCGACCCCCGAGGCCGGTGTGAGGTCTCGGAACGACATTGGCTGGAATCCGCTAGTCCCCACAATAGGGATCACGGCAAGAAGGACGTTGGTATCATCGAAGATGGAGTCAGTGGCGGGCCGTCTCCATACACCGAAGAAACTCCATGTAGTACCAGCGTCTTGGCTGACACCAGACTCAATGTCAACCCAGGCATCTCCCACAGTCACAGAGCCAGGCATCAGACCCCCACCTCATCGTTGACCTTATCTATGCGGAGGGTGGTTCTCGCACCCCAGTTAGTGAACGAGAGGTCGAAGTCAGGCACCACTCCAAGGACGACTCGCCCCCGAGCGTCTCTATAAGCGAGCACATCTTCTCTCAACACCAGATCCTTGAAGTCATCCACCGAGCCGTGTCCGGGGACCAGAGCGATCTCTGTTGAGATGCTGTGCTCCAACCTCTGGTCAACATCAACGACAGGGGTGTCTCGTCCGACACACTCTTGGAACTCCTGTCTCTTATCAAATCGGCGGCTCCTGCCCCCACCATCGAACTCGAACCTCGTCAGGGTAGAGGTGTCCTCGAAGACATGAAGCCACACACCTGTTCCGAAGAGGGTGTGGGAGATGTCGTCCTCAGGAGTGACTGGGCTGTGTGTCTGAATCACAGAGCGAGCGCGCACCCGGTACTCAACCTCTCTATTGAAGGGAGCCAGGTAGTCCAGATACTGGGAGTTGGGGGGCACGTCTGTTGCGAGCGTAACCCACTCCTTTCCGGGGAGGCGTCGTAGAACGACGTTGGCCTCTGCCTCAGGAACACCAGTGCCTGGAGCAGGGTTGGTGATGTCGATGACCACATACCCCGCCTGGTCGTCTGAGGACACGGTAGTCACGGGCTTCTCGGGGGAGACCGCGCTTACCGTGAAGGATCTTGTGGTCGGCTCACTCATGGTTCCGTTGCTGTCCCACACCCACAGAGTCAGCGCCTGGGTCGGGGTCCCCGGCTTGGATTCCAGACCCGTCACCATGAAGGGGGATTCAGCGGGGAGGACACCCGAATCAAGATAACTAGACCCGTTGGCTGAGACCTCCCACCTCATCTCCGACACAGGCACATCGGTCTCACTGAAGTACGAGAAAGAGAACTCTCGATCTCCAGTGATGATGTCAGTACCATCGGAGCCAGGATCAGTGATCTCAATGACCGGGGGAGGGGATGTGTGGAATGACCCTAGAGAAGACCACTCAGAGAAGAAGTCTCCATCACGAGTCTTCACTCTCCACCGATAGGACTTGTTGTTGACTAGCGTCCCGCCAGCAACGGTGTGCTCTTCGGTAGAGGACGAAACCTCTCCAGAGTCATAGACAACATCATCTGTCGCCGGATCCAGGATCTGTAGTTGGTAGCGATTCTGGTTGGTGTTTGTTTGGCTGTTGTGGTCCCAAGAGAAGGTGTTCGGATCCTGAGCGTCAAAGTTCTCTACCGGGTGAAGCGTTGGGGGCCAGGGAGCGACGAGACCCGTCGAATAGGTAACCTCGATTCGCCCGTCTCCTAGTACTCTTTGACCAGAGGTATCTACGTTCGTGGCGCTGGAGTGAACGTAACTAGACCCAGCGCCGCCACCGGATCCAATGCCTCCACCCCCACCACCGTAGAGTCCCTGACCGCCGCCGCCGCCAGCGCCAAAGGTACCGTCCTCTCCGTGTCCTCCCTCAAACGCTTCTCCGTCTGCTGGATCCTCCCAGTCTCCCCAACCACCGTCACCGCCCCCAGAGGTCGTCCCTCCCTGACCAGGAGCACCATAGAACCCCCCGGCGTACTCCCCGCCATCCTGACCATCGGGGAAGGCGGCCGCACCCCCCGGCGTGATGTCATCGAAATAAACCCCCTCGCCACCACCACCGGCAGCGACGACAAGGTAGTCAGACCCACGCTTGATGACGGACATTCCCCCGCCATGACCTGCACGGCTGTGGAACTGGGACGCCTCGGGATCTGAGACCGAACCTCCAGGAGCACCCACCAGAGAAGACAGCAGGCCCGCCTCCTGCCAGAGCCTTCCAGCCTGGAAGTCTAGGTACTCAAACGGGGTGACGGGGAGGGTGGCCTCGATGCGAGCGCCGGGTCCACCCCTCCACACACCGCCTGACCCAGGGATCTGACTCTGTGGGCCTCCCTGAGCCCCGTAGACGACAACGTGGATCTCGGTGACATCTTCAAGAACCCGCCACTCTTGGGGGCTGGCGGTGGGAAGGTACACATCCTTGATCTCTACAGTCTGGGGGTCGTTCATCGGGCCACAACTCCCTGACGCGACACCTGTCGGACCTTGGAGAAGAACTCAGTCACGTCTCTCATCTCCTGGACATCCTTCGCAGAGATCTCTACGGTGTCGATGTGGTAGTGGATCTGGCTGCCCACACCGCCAACAAGACCCGTGCCCCGAGGACCGACGGGCTCGATGCTTCCCTCTGTCATGTCGGTGAGGTCTCCGAGCGTCTTGCGAATGTCACCGAACTTGTTCTGAAGCCCTGTGTCGAATCCGCCCAGGATGAGTTCACCAGCGTCTTCGAGCAACTTCGCGTCTCTGGTGGGCGGTCCCTTCCAAGACGTGAGGCGGCTGGTCAGGTCAGATAGCGTTGACCGAACGTTGCTGAACATGTTTCGGATACCGTCGATGAACCCTCGAATCACGTCCCTACCAGCGTTGAACAGGACCCGGCCCATGTTGCCCACCGCGCTACGAATCCGTCTAGGGATGCTTCTCATGAAGGAGACGACGTTGTTCCACTGGTTCTGGATGACGTTTCTCACCGAAGACATGATCGACGTGACCGTGGACCGAACCGCGTTCCACCCAGTCCGCACAGCCGAGCGAATGGTGTTCATCACGGTTGAGACGGTGTTGCGGATCGCATTCCACACCGTGGTGATGATGGACCGGATGGCGTTGACCACTGTAGTGATGACGTTTCGGATCGTGTTCCACACGCTCTGCATGTTCGACTGGATGCCGCTCAGGATTGAGGACAGGAATGAGCGGATCGCGTTCCAGACGCTCTGTGCCACGTTGCGGATCGTGTTGGTGACGTTCGTGAAGAACGACCGGATCCCGTCCCATACGCTCTGGAAGTTGGACCGGATACCGCTCAACAGGCCCGAGAAGAACGATCTGATCCCGTTCCACACACTCTGGAATGTGGACTGGATACCGCTCAGCAGACCAGAGAAGAACGACCGGATCCCATTCCACACGCTCTGGAATGTAGACCGGACGCTGTTCAGCAGACCAGAGAAGAAAGAGCGAATGCCCTCCCACACACTCTGGAAGTTGGAGCGCACCCCACTCAGCAGACCAGAGAAGAAGGACCGGATCCCGTTCCAGATGTTGGTGAAGAACGAGCGGATCCCGTTGAGAAGGTTCGAGAACCAAGAACTAAGGTTGCTCCACAGGTTCTGGAAGAAGTCTCGGATAGCGCCCCAGACGTTACTCCACCAGTCTCTGATGTTGCTGGTGACTCCCTTGATGATCTCCCAGACAACTCTGATTGCACCACTGACGATGGACTTGATGATCTCCCAGACTCCCTGGGCGATGTTCTTGATCCCCTCCCAGACTCTTTCCCAGTCTCCTGTGATGAGACCAAGAACCACGTCCAGGATCCCCTGGATGACCTGAAGAGCCCCGCTGATGACGCCCTTGATGGTCTCCCACACCACTCGGGCCACGTTCATGATCGTCTCGCCCCAGGAGTCCCAGAACGCGGTAGCCGTCTCGATGAAGACAGAGATGACCTCTAGGATGATCTCGAAGACAGTGGAGAAGATCTCCTTGATTTGCTCCCACACAGACTTGATCCACTCCATGGTCTCGGAGTTTCCGCTTCTGAAGTCTGCAAAGCGATCAAGGACCCAATCAACGACAGACTGGATCACTTCCCAGACTGCATTGAATACGGTCGTGACCACCTCTCTGAAGGTCTCTGAGTTCTGCCAGGCATACACCAGGGCAGTGATGAGAGCCAGGATGATTCCGATGGGGGTGGCTGCCTTCAGAAGCATCCATGCCTTGATGAGAAGGTGAACGCCCACTGCGATTGAGGCCAGGATCCCGAGGGCGGGAATGAATGCCTCCAAGAACCGCATGATGGCTTCACGGTTCTGGCTGATCCACTCGAACAGAGACTGAATCGCGGGGACAATGATGGTCATGACGAACTCACCGAACCGCTGTAGGATCGGCATGAGCCGTTCGCCAAGACCTGCGGCGAAATCCGCGATAGCGGGAGCAAGCCTGTCGTGGATCCACTGTCCGAGGGCCTCTGCGGCGGGCACCGCTCTCTCGAAGATCACGTCCCCCACTCTCTGGAGGAAGCGAACCATCGTTCCGCCCTCTCCGAACCACGGAGCCAGCAAGGCTTCACCAACACCCGCGAGGCCGTTGACGAGGTTGCGGAACGCGCCTCGGGTGGTGTCAGCCATTGCTTCCATCGACCCAGACAGCATGTCGCTGCTGCCGATGGCGTCGAAGAACTTCTCCGCAGTGATCTCTCCGTTGGAGATCGCCCGCTCCAACTCCTCGTTCGACATGCCCAAGGCATCACCCAAGATCTGCCGGATGGGGATACCCATCTGAGAGAGCCGGTTGATCTCGTTACCGGAGATGTGGCCTCTTGCCGCAATAACAGACAGAATGTCTGCAACCTGTTCAAGAGGAGCACCGGCGAACGCTGCAATGTCCCCGGCAGAGGTAGTCCACGGAACGATGTCGTCCGCGTCCACGCCGGAGGCGAGGAACTGGGACGCTAGGCCGTAGACATCCGGGTAGGCGAACGACGACTTTCGGAAGGCGTCATCGAGGTTGCCCATCAAGTTCTGGGTGTCTCTGTCAGACAGGCCCAACTGACCGAACATCTTGGTCGCATCCTCGGTATCGAGGACACGGGTCAAACCTCCCCACAGAGCGGTACCAATGAGAGCACCACCCGCCACTGCCGCGCTCTTGAAGGCCGTGCCAAGGACAGAGACGATTCGACCACCGAGGCGGTCAAGGCTGCCTACAATCGCAGAGCCACTGAACACGTCTCCAAGAGAGCGCGACAGGGTGTTGCCAATGCCAGAACTGACGCCAGAGAGATCGCGCTCAACCTGAGAAGTGTCCGCACGAACTCGGACGTAGGCAGATGCGATCTCGAAACTCATGACGACACCTTACTTGGCTTTGGCTAGCAGGTCGTGGATGTATGACCGCTGCTGGCTTGGCTCGGCCTTGACGACCTCACCTCCCTGCTTTGCGGCCTCTGATAGTTGCCCGTTTGAGGAGCGGGATGGAGCCCTTCCTCTCTTCTTGGGGTTGTTGTTCTCATGCTCAACCCGAGCACGAACAACGCCCTTGTAGGCCACCAGCCGGTAGGCCAGAGAGAAGAATCTTCTGCTCGGCATCTCCTCTAGGAAGTCGATTCTGTGGAAGACGGAGAGGTCTGAGCGCACATCCTCTAGGTGGTCAATCACCCACATGATCTGACTCAGCCTCGCCTTCAACCACATCACTCGTTTCCCACAGGCTCCTCAATAGAGCCCATCAGGTGCTGCTCTGCTGCCTTCATGACCTGGGTCAGTTGCGGCATAGTGATGTCGGAGTTCATCAGGGCGACGTATGACTCCTCGCCAAGAAGATCCTCCAGCATCTGACCCGCAGCAGCGTCACCGTTGTTGTGGCGCAACTCATAGAGGTAGCGCAACGCGGTCGCAGCCTTGGGGTTCTTCGGGATGGTGTAGGTCTTGCCGTCCAACTTGAAGAGAGGAACTCGCTCCTCACTCGCAGGGTCTCTCTTGGACGCACCAAGATCCACAACCTCGGGACCTTCGTACTTACCGTTACCTGCCATCTCGGCTTCTCCTCGTTAGGTGGGTTTCATGACACGGGCCTCGCCATCATCGTGCGATGACCCGTGTCATCAGTTCCTTGCAGTGTGCGTTTGCGTTATCAGACGCCGGTCGGAGCAGCAATCTGGTCGATGATCTTGTAGGGGCGAACCGACGCCGAGACGTGGTGTGCCACGAACTCGGTGGCGAACACGGCCTGCCCGTCCTTGGTGTAGGCAACCTCCAGGTCGCCAATCTGGAGAGTACGGCGAAGAAGAACACGACGAACTAAACCGCCGGGGGCGATACCGTCGAAGATGAGCATCCCATACTCGGGGACGTTGACGAGACCACTGGTGGGCTCGAAGGTCTTGTAGCCAGACTCAGAGGCTCCCGGCGACTCGTTCGAGTCATCCAGGGTCCCACCGTTCTGGGCGATCTTGAAGTTCTCTAGGGTGGCCTCAGCGAGAGAGGTCTCGATCTTGGGGATGCGCTTGGTCAGTCGATGACCCGGCACATCCATAACCTGATCAACCTCCAACTCCTCCCACTCGTGCTCGATGGAGAGAGTGACTCCCTCCTGAGTGAATCCCAGGCCCTGCCAGGGCGAGGGGGGAGGATCGTGGAGATCACCGTCTGAGGGCTCAGTCGTTCCGACCGGAGCCCAGTACATGTAGCCGGTCCCCTGAATCAGGTTCTCGACGTTTCCCTGTCCGTTAGCCATTGGTCAAATCCTTCCATCATTCGAGGTTGTAGTCGGACGAGTCTTCCCCGTCCTCTTCTTCGTCGGGCTCGTCCGTGTCCTTGTCGTTGTCGAAGTGGTCCTCCACGGTCTCCTGAGGCTCGTCTTCTTCCTCAACAAACCGAGCGAATCCCATCTTCACCAACTGCATGGCTTCTGTGTCTTCGACTTCTTGTGGTCCAGTGCTGCCCCGGTGGGGAGCAACACACAGATGAACTCTCATCACGAGTCCTCCTCTAACGGTGTCCAGTACATCCTAAGGTCCAGTCGGTATCGAGCGAACTCTGCATCTGAGGGGAAGCGCATCGGCCCAACCTCAACAAGCACAGAGAAGACTCGTACTGGAACGTAGTTGTGAGGAAGAACTAGGTGAGAGCGAGCAGCAGAAGGACAAGCCATTGTGATCTCTGAGGCAAGGCTCGCTGCCTTGTACCATGGGGGCCTCTTGCTTCTGGACTGGTACGCCCAGGTGTCGGTCTGAAGAAGACTGCTGAACTGATGGAAGTTCGGGTGCATGGACCCAGAGACCAGCGATACCTGGATGAACCCGTTTTCCTCAAAGTCCGGGCTCTTCTCTGGCACCGTGGTGTTGATCTGCTCCGCTGGGATGCACACCTGGAATGGTGCGAAGCCAATGGACCCCAACGAAGTCCCCACTCGGGACACGGGCAGTCATCGGAAGAACCTACCGCCAACAGACTCCACCGCAGGGCGGAGGTACGGCTGGGCCGACATCTTGTAGGTGCCCAGTTCGACGTAGATCCCGTGACGAGCGCCAGCGTAGACATAGACGCTATCCCCACGGACCTCGTGTCCAATGGAGTTACGCAACTCCCCGGTTCTCACCGGAGCCATGCGGGCCGCGTTGCCCGCAATGGTGCCGCCCAGGCGGTCAAGGGCTCCGCGCATCGGGCCTTCCAGATTCCTCTGCCAGCCCGGAGTGATTCTCACGTCTGCACTCATGCGAGGTATCTCCTCTACGGTTGGTTCCTCGCGTTGCTCAGGACCTTCTGTGTGGGAGCAGATCCTCTCTACAAGGTTGCTCTGGTCCTCTTATAGGTATGTTCGGCGCTATCCCAACTACAGCCAAGTGGCGTCTACCCGGAGCGGGGGTGGGAAGGCGAAGGACTTCCGCTGGTAGACATCATCGACAGAGTAGTGTTGGCCGTCTGACTCATCGACCAACCTGTCACCGATCTTGACATCAGTCTGAGGAGGAAGAAGCACCAACTTGTAGCGCACCGTTGCGTATCTTCCGCTAGTGGGCTCGAATGTGGTCTTCTCCCTCTCAGCCATGTGAGCAGGCACACCAGTCTGCTTCACCTGATGCGCGTCGGTCTCATCACCGTACTCGTTGTACGTCAACCTCTGACGGAGGATGGTGACGACGCAAGTGGGGATAAATGAACTCACATCGGCTCCCAGGTGTGGTCAGGTGGGTCCTGCGCCTGGTACCGGCGCTCTAGGGTTGTAGGGACAGAGATGGATCTGGATCCACGCCAAGACAGTCGGTTGAGGGCTCGTCTCGCCAACGGAGAGAGGTAGGAAGAGGAGGACTCGTCTCTGAATCTGACATCGAGATCCACCTGTCTCACCTGACGCACATCCATGTTCGAGAAGACCTCGGGATGGGCGTGCATCCAGGCTGCCTGGTAAGCGACGGCCTGGGCCGCGAGGCGTCTGTCCTTGATTCTCAGACCAGACCCATCTCCGAACTCTCTCCCTGCTTCCATCTCTAGGAGGCTCTGGGCTCTGTGGATCGCGGGACGGTCTAGGGGAAGTCCCGTCAGATCCTTGACGCCCTCAGGGCTAATGATCTCAGACATCTCAGCCTCCCAACGGCTTCAGGACATCGAAGTCCACGATGTGGGTGAAGTCAGAGACGTTGTTGGTCCCCCATCAGACGAATCTGAAGAGAGTGTCTCCCCACCTCGTGGAATAGACTCTGACCTCCGAAGTTGTAACGAACGACTCCCTCCGGGGGGCTGACGATGGAAGTGAATCCATTTGAGTTGTCAACCAACTGTCCCGTGGGGTCTACGAACACGGTCTCTGCGCCACCGTAAGCAGAGAGGTCTACACGCTCATTGGTGGCGGCATCTCGAATCACGAAGGACAGGGGCTCACTAGGAACCTGGCCAACGTAGAAGGGTCCAAGCCTCATGTCCTGTGCTCCTGATTGCGGTCCATAAACGCTTCTGTACTCTTATTCGGCACCTCTAGGTCCTGACGCGAACTACCGAGCGTCGCGGAGGAATCAGAGAGCGGAAGCACCAGAGTCTGGGTAGGGGAGCCGAGCGAGGCGCTCGTTCTCAGGTTGGTGAACAGAACGACGTACCGAGCGACCACGATCCCGTTCGTGGCTGGCACCAGGAGACGGGCAGAAGCAGACGCTGGGAGGATCGGGATCCTCGTCGTTCCCTCCAAGATGAGCACAATGCTCAGACCACGAGCCTCTGCTCTTGCCGGGCTCGGAACAACAAAGGCGTTGAAGTTTGTGAGGACCTCGGGATCCAGAGCACCAGCATCGGATGTCGAGGGAGGAACCCCGATCCACACGTTCGTGGCTGCCGAGACCTGTGGGTCTAGCGCCGCTGCGTTAGAGACAGCGACCGGAGCAGAGACCTCCGCGTGCCGACCGGTGTAGATGGTGGGGGTCAGTGCCTGTGCCGTGGAGCCCGCCGAGGTGATCGACACGCTCTTGGAGAGGACGACCGACGCTGGGATGGCCCCGGAAGAGGCTGAGGCTGTCTCTACGGCGATCTGGGCGGTCTTCTGGACCCGTACCACCGGGGGCAGGGCAGAAGCCGTTGCAGAGGCTCTCAGGGCTTCTGCGAGGTTGTCCACACGAACACTGGGAGCCAGCGCAGAGGCAGTGGCCTGGGCAGCACCAACCGAGACCTGTGCGTCCGCGAAGAGTTCCTCGGTGTAGACCGCAGGAGCCAGAGCACGGGCGGTTGCCGATGCCGTTGGCAAGAACGATGCGGTCGTTCCGTACTCAGACTCAGACCAGTCAGACTCCCCGGCGAGGTTGTAGGCCAGGACCTGGACCTCGTACTCAGCCCCAACGTTCAAGTTCTCTAGCAGCCACGGATCAGCGTCACCAACATCAACCTCAGTCCACTCATCGAAGAACTGGGTTGTGACCGTAGGAGCAGAGGAGGACGCCTGGGCAGATGAGGTCGGCACAGAGACAGATCTGTGGATCTCTGCACGAGCCGTGGGGGCTTCCATGGATGCTGTAGAGGTCGCAGACCCCACAGACACGGTTGTTTGCTTCTGTGCCGCGACGGTGGGCGCAGAGGAAGAAGCAGAGGCAGAAGACGCCGGGATAGATACCGACGTGCTCTTGGTGGTTACGACCCCAGGCTCCAGAGCCTCAGCACTCGCAGATGCGGTGGGGTTCTCTACTGTGACTCCGAAGAAGAACTCGGTGAAGATCTCCGGGCTCGGGGATGAAGCAGAAGACCCAGCCGTGGTGACTGAGACAGCGTTGTTCCACTGGGTTTCGATCTGAGGGTCTAGTGCCTTTGCAGTCGCGCTGGAGGTGAGAGCCTCCGCCGACGTGTCGAGGACGATCTCTGCATCAACGACAGGATCCAATGCAGAGGCGGAAGCCACCATCAAGGGGATCTCTACAATAACCCCCGCCGGGCCGACGATCTCGAAGGAGAATGCAGTCTTCTCCTCGTCGTTGACCTCAGCAGTGACGGTGATGTTGTTGCCCTGGTTGTTGGATGCCCACAGTTCTACATAGAGATACTCAACAGAATTCTGGGGCTGAGAGCCATGAGACACGGGACCAAAGACAACATCGAACTCCCGCGCTTCAACAGAAGAGGAGACAGAGGCAACGGACTGACCGCTCTCCCAGTTGTCAAGAAACAAACCGGATGAATAGGATCGACGCCGCACACGAAGTTGTCTGGTGCCAGAGCCCCTATAATCAATGCCAGCAGTGACCTTTCCCTTTACCCGGATCTC
>SL_8KL_010_SEDDRAFT_10000765_pt1 | contig 28083 bp, 32 predicted proteins | sample SodLakKL_010_SED_4_FD_11160 | JGI IMG/M metagenome (IMG submission 11160) | reverse complement strand
CCGCCATTGAGGCGTTGCAGGCGGGTGACCTGGCCGGCCTCTATCAGAAGGCGCTGGCCGCCGCGGCGGCACGGGCCGGCGAGATCGGCGACGACCTGGGGGCGCACTAGCATGGGTCCAGGCTACCTCGGCAGCCCGCTGGCATTCCTGGTGGACACGCTGTTCAGTCTCTACATCATGGCGGTGATGCTGCGGTTCCTGCTGCAGTGGGTCCAGGCGGACTTCTATAACCCGCTGGCGCAGTTCCTGGTGCGCATCACCCAGCCAACGCTGGCGCCGCTGCGGCGCGTCATTCCCAGCTGGAGTGGCATCGATCTGCCGGCATTGGTGCTGATGATTCTGCTGCAGGCGGCGGCGCTGGCGCTGCTGATGCTGATCGCCGGCGTCACTCCCCGCTTCGACTACCTGCTGCTGCGCACGCCGGCGGAGCTGATCAACCTGCTGTTGAACCTTTATCTCGTGGCCATCGTGGTCCGGGCGGTACTCACCTGGATCAACCCGGATGCCTACAACCCGGCCATGACCATCCTGCTGGCGCTGACCGAACCGGTGGTGCGGCCATTTCGGGCCATTCTGCCGCCGATCAGCGGCATCGATCTGTCGCCACTGGCGGCGATTATTGCCATCCAGGTGCTCAAAATGCTGATCATGCCGCCGCTGGACCGGATCGCACCGGGGCTGATGATGTGACCATGGCCCGATCCTTCCCGAACGATTCCGTGGGCCTGGTGGAAACCCATCAGGCCCGCTTCGACGAGCGGTTGCGGCTGGAATGCGGCCGTGAGCTGCCCGGCTATGAGCTGGCCTATCAGACTTATGGCCGCCTCAACGCCGACGCCAGCAACGCGGTGCTGGTCTGCCATGCGCTGTCCGGCAGTCACCATGCCGCGGGCTACGACCATCCCGAGGCGCGCAAGCCCGGCTGGTGGGAGAGCTGCATCGGCCCGGGCAAACCGCTGGATACCGACCGCTTCTTCGTGGTCTGCAGCAACAACATCGGTGGCTGTCATGGCTCCACCGGGCCGGTAAGCATCAACCCGGAAACCGGCCATCCCTACGGCGCCGACTTCCCCATGGTCACGGTGGGCGACTGGGTCCGCACCCAGGCACGGCTGGCGGATCACCTGGGGATTCAGCGCTGGGCCGCGGTGGCCGGCGGCAGCCTGGGGGGCATGCAGGCACTGCAATGGGCCATTGATGAGCCCGACCGGATCGGTCATGCCGTGGTGATCGCCGCCGCACCCCGGCTGTCGGCGCAGAACATTGCCTTCAACGAGGTGGCCCGCCAGGCCATCCGCTCCGACCCGCAATTTCACGAGGGCCGCTACGCCGCCAACGGCGAGCGCCCCGAGACCGGCCTGATGCTGGCCCGCATGCTCGGGCACATCACTTATCTGTCCGAGGCGGCCATGGGCGAGAAATTCGGCCGCGACCGCCGTGGCGAGCCCAGCGCCTACGGCTTTCATTACGATGTGGAATTCGAGGTGGAAAGCTATCTTCGCCACCAGGGTCAGTCCTTTGTGGACCGATTTGATGCCAACACCTATCTGCTCATGACCAAGGCGCTGGATTACTTCGACCCCGCCGCCCGCCACGGCGGCGATCTGACCCGCACCCTGGCCACCACCCGGGCGCCGTTCTTCGTGGCCTCCTTTACCAGTGACTGGCGATTTCCCTCCTCGGCGTCCCGGGAGATCGTCCGCGCCCTGCTGGACAGTAATCGGCGGGTGAGTTACGCGGAAATCCGCGCCAATCATGGTCACGATGCCTTCCTGATGCCGGTGCCCCGCTATCTGGAGGTGTTCCGCACCTACATGGACCGGGTGGCAACGGAGGTGGGGGCATGAGTCCGCTGCGGCAGGATCTTCAGATCGTCGCCGACTGGGTGGGCGAAGGCCAGCGGGTACTGGACCTGGGCTGCGGCGACGGACGCCTGCTGAGGCATCTCTTCGAGCAGAGGCGGGCCACCGGTTACGGCCTCGAGATCGACCCCGAGGGCATTACCCGCAGCATTGCCAACGGCATCAACGTCATCGAAAGCGATCTCGACGAGGGGCTCGCCGACTTCGATGACGGGGCCTTTGACCAGGTGATTTTGACCCAGACGCTTCAGGCGGTGCAGCGCCCGGACCAGCTCCTCAAGGACATGCTGCGGGTGGGTCGCACCGGGATCGTGACTTTCCCCAACTTTGCCTACTACCGGCTGCGCTGGCACATCGCGGTACGGGGACGCATGCCCATGAGCAAGGCGCTGTCCTATGGCTGGTACGAGACCCCGAACATTCACTTCTGCACGATCCGCGATTTCGAGGCGTTGTGTGAAGACCTGGGTATTCACATACTGGAGCGGCGCGTGTTATCTCATGAAATGAAACAGCCGTGGATCGGGGGGCTGCTGCCGAACCTGTTCGGAGAGGTGGCGCTCTACCGCATCTGCCGGGCATCAGGGAGGTCGGAATGAAGGCTCTGAAAGCGTTGTTGTCGATCGCCACCGCGGCTCTGCTCTGCGGCGTGGCCGTGGGGGCCGCCGCCCAACAGATGGAGCCCTACGGCGACCATGAAGTCCACTACAGCGCCATTCCCACCGGGCTGCTGACCGATCAGGTGGCCCAGGCCCGAGGAATTGTGCGAAGCCGCAGCAAAGCCCTGCTGCTGGTGACCATCCTGGAAAACGGCGAGCCCGTGACCGGGGCGGTGCAGGCCAGTGTGCGGGCGAGTAATGACGATGATCCCACGGACATTCCCATGCGACAGGTCCGCGAGAACGGCTGGGTGTCCTATATCGGAACCTTCGACTTCGAGTCGGGACAGTCCCGCAATTTCGCGGTTTCCGCCAACCCCCACGGTCGGGAAGGGCCTTTCGAACTGACGTTCCGTCAGGCCCTCCAGAATCCGGACTAGCGCCGTGTCCACCTGGCTGATCTCCCATCGTGACTGTCTGGAACATGACACGGGGAGCAGTCATCCAGAGCGCATTGAGCGCCTGGAAGCGATTCTGAAGGCGCTGGAGGATCCGGCCTTCGACGCCCTGGAGCGCCGGGACGCCGAGCCCGCGCCCCGGGAAGCCCTGGAGCGGGTGCACACCGCGTCCTACGTGGATGCGGTGATGGCGGCGGTGCCCACCACCGGCCGCGAGTATCTCAACCCCGACACGGTCATCTCACCGGGATCGGTGCAGGCGGCACTGCGGGCGGCGGGAGCGGGCCTTCAGGCCGTGGATGCCATTCAGGCCGGCGAGGCCCGCCGGGTTTTCTGCGCGGTACGCCCGCCGGGCCATCACGCCGAGCCCGATGAGTCCATGGGATTCTGCCTGTTCAACAATGCGGCGGTGGCCGCGCGTCACGCCCAGGTGGTGCACGGCATTCCGCGGGTAGCGGTGGTGGATTTCGACGTCCATCACGGCAACGGCACCCAGACCATGTTCACCCATCAACCCGGCCTTTTTTACCTGTCGCTGCATCAGCATCCGCTTTTTCCCGGCACCGGCACCCGCGCGGAAAACCATCCGGGCAACATCCTCAATCTGCCCCTGATCAAAGGCACCGGTTCGGCGGACTATCGCCAGCAATTCCATGGTCAGGCCATCGCGGCCCTGATCGATTTNGATCCGGATCTTCTGATTCTGTCGGCGGGCTTTGATGCGGCCGTGGAGGACCCCCTGGCGGGCCTGGCGCTCACCGAGGATGATTTCGGCTGGATCACCGACGAGCTGGTGGCGGTGGCCAATTACTGCTGCGGGGGTCAGATCTGCTCCATGCTCGAGGGCGGCTATGACCTGGGCGCTCTATCTCGGGGCGTGGCCCGGCATGTGGCGGGGCTGATGCGCTAGGCCTTCGATAACCTCAACAAAGGGATTGACAACCGAGGTTATACACACCGCAGCAGAGTTCGTTTTTCAATAGGTTCTGTAACTTATTGATTGATCTGGATAACCCGTAAGTCTCTGTTTTTGTTGGCTTAATTAAACTGGTCAAGGTTTCGCCGATTTAAAGCCCGCCTTGTCACCATGCCACTTCCAGCGGTTTTGCCTGTATTCATCCACAACCTTATCCACAGGATTCGTGGATAAACTCACGGCCGGTGGGCAGTCGCCAGATAGTCATGGGTCTGCATGGCCCGCAGCCGGGAGGCGGTGCGACGGAACTCGAACCGAAGGCGGTAGCCCCGGTATAGCCATTCGATGTCGGCGGTGGCGGAAATGACCAGCTTGACGCCTCGATCGTAGAATTCGTCCACCAGCGCGATGAAGCGCCGGGCGGCGTCCTCACGCTCCCGGTCCAGCACCGGCACCCGGGAGATCAGCACCGTATGAAACTGCCGGGCAATCTCGATGTAGTCGTCCTGACTCCGGGGTCCCTCACAGAGCGCACTGAAGTCCGTCCACAGGACGCCGTCACCCACCGCCCGGGTCGGGATCACCCGGTGGTTGATCTCGAGCGCGGAGCCATCATGGTCGCGATCCGGTGAGAGCTCTTCGAAGGCCGTGGCCATGGCCACTTCGGCCCGCTCATCCGCCGGCACGTGGTAAATCGGCGCGCGGCTCAACCGCCGAAGGCGGTAGTCCGTGCCTCCATCCACATTGAGCACCCGGGTGTGGTCCTCCAGTAGCTGAATGGCCGGCAGAAAACGCTCGCGCTGCAGCCCGTCGTGGTAAAGCCGCGCCGGCGGCACATTGGAGGTGGCCACCAGGGTGACCCCCTCCTCCACCAGCCCGTGCAGCAGCCCGGAGAGGATCATGGCGTCGGTGATGTCACTGACGAAGAACTCGTCAAAACACAGCACCCGGGCGTCCGCCGCCCATTCCGAGGCAATCTGTCGCAACGGATCCTGCTGTTGTCGCAACGCCCGCAGCCGCTCGTGGGCGGACTTCATGAACCGATGGAAGTGAACCCGCCGCTTGCTGATCGGGGCGGGCAGACACTCGTAGAACGTGTCCATCAGATAGGTCTTGCCGCGACCCACGCCCCCCCAGAGGTACAGGCCCGGCTCCGCCGCGGGCGCCCCCCCACGGCGCGACCACCAGCCCCGCAGGCCACTGGGGCGGGGTGTCGGCGGTGGATGGACCAGTCGTTGGTGAAGGGCATCCAGGGACTCGATCGCCGCCTGCTGCGCCGGGTCGGCGAGAAAGTCACCGCTGTCCAGGTCGGCCTGGTAGCGCGCACTGGGTGTGGTCACGACAGTCCATCCACGAGGTTCAGAGCATGGGAAGCAGAGTATGCCATGACCGCCGGGATCCATTGCCAGACGGGCGGCGATCTCGTATTTTCGACAGGCTGTCTATAACCACTTCCCGAGGACTCATTCATGGCTGACAATCGCCGAAGCCGCGCCACCACCGAGGGGCTGGCCCGAACACCCAACCGCGCCATGCTGCGCGCCGCCGGTTTTGGCGACGAGGATTTCGACAAGCCCATTGTCGGCGTCGGCAATGCCCATAGCACCATCACCCCCTGCAACCTGGGCATCGGCGCCCAGGCGGAGCGGGCCAGTGAGGCGCTTCGCGCCGCCGGGGCCATGCCGGTGAGTTTTGGCACCATCACCATCTCCGATGGCATCTCCATGGGCACCGAGGGTATGAAGTACTCGCTGGTGTCCCGGGAGGTGATCGCCGATTCCATCGAAACCGTCTGCAACGGCCAGAGCCTGGACGGCGTACTCGCCACCGGCGGCTGTGACAAGAACATGCCCGGCGCGATGATCGGCATCGCCCGCCTCAACATTCCGGCGATCTTTGTCTACGGCGGGACCATCAAGCCCGGTCGCTACAAGGGACAGGACCTCACCATCGTCAGCGCCTTCGAGGCGGTGGGCCAGGCGGCCGCCGGCAAGCTCTCCGAGGAAGACCTGAAAGGCGTCGAGAAGAACGCCTGCCCGGGAGCCGGCTCCTGTGGTGGCATGTACACCGCCAACACCATGTCCAGCGCCTTCGAGGCCATGGGGATGAGCCTGATGGGCTCCAGCACCGTGTCCGCCATCGATGATGAGGCTCATACCGTGGCGGCGCGGTCCGCCGAAGTGCTGGTGGAGGCCATCCGTCACCAGCGCCTGCCCCGGGACATCATGACCCGCCAGGCCCTTGAGAACGCCGTCAGCGTGGTCATGGCCCTGGGGGGCTCGACCAATGCGGTGCTACACATCCTGGCCATCGCCAACGCCTGCGAACTGGATTTTTCCATCGACGACATCGAGCGGATCCGGGGCCGTGTCCCGGTGCTCTGTGACCTCAAGCCCTCGGGCCGTTATGTCACCAGTGAATTCCACGAAGTGGGCGGCACTCCGCAGGTCATGAAGATGCTGCTGGAGAAAGGCCTGCTGCACGGTGACTGCATGACCATCACCGGTCAGACCATTGAGGCGCTGCTGGCGGATGTGCCCGCGCAGCCATCAGCAGACCAGGACATCATTCGGGATTTCGACAACCCCATGTACCCGGAGGGCCACCTGGCCATCCTCCGGGGCAACCTGGCCGAGGAAGGAGGGGTGGCCAAGGTCAGCGGCATCAAGCATCGCCGCATCGAAGGACCGGCCCGGGTGTTCGATTCCGAGGAACTCGCCATGGAGGCGATCCTGGACGACCAGATTCAGGCGGGCGACGTGCTCATCATCCGCTACGAGGGACCCAAGGGCGGCCCGGGCATGCGCGAAATGCTCGCACCCACCTCGGCCATCATCGGTCGGGGCCTGGGCGATGCCGTGGGGTTGATCACTGACGGCCGCTTCTCTGGCGGGACCTACGGCATGGTGGTGGGCCATGTGGCCCCGGAAGCCGCCGTGGGGGGCAACATCGCCCTGGTGGAAGAAGGCGATACGGTGGTCATCGACGCCGATCAGAACCTGCTGGAGGTCAAGGTCAGTGACGACACCCTGGCAGAGCGACGCCGGCAGTGGCAGCCCCGCCCGCCCAATTATCGGCGTGGGGTGCTGGGCAAGTTCGCCAAGCTGGTGAGCTCCGCTTCCCACGGCGCCGTCACCGACAAGGATCTGTTCGACTGACGGGTCCTGGAGTCGGTGCCTGCCAGGTGCCGACTCAACCCTGGGCGATGCGGCGCAGATCCGCCGTCATGGCCGAGACGCTGTCACTGGGGCGGAACAGGGCGCGAGCCCGCCCCTCGGCGTCGAAGACGTACATGGCGCTGGAGTGGGAGACGTTGTAATCACCGAATTCATTCGGCTGGTCGTAGCCGAAAGTCGCCCGGTAACGACGGGTCATGGCCCGCAGCGTGTCGTAGTCGGCGGTGGCACCGGTGACCCGTTCACTGAAGAATCCGGTGTAATGGGCCAGCCGCGCCGGGGTATCCCGGCCGGGATCCACGGACACGAACAACACCCGCAGGTCCGACTCCAACCCCTCACCGGCGGCTTCGGTGGCGGCGGCGATGCGGGCCATGGCGGTGGGGCAGACGTCGGGGCAGTTGGTAAAGCCGAAGAACACCACCGTGGGGGCACCGGCCATGTCCGCTTCGGTAATTTCCTGGCCGGTCTCACTCAGCAGGCGGAACTGCAGGTCCGGCAACAGGCCCTCGATGCCCTTGGTTTCGTAGCCACGCCCCCCGCAGCCCACCAGCAGCAGACTCAGCACCAGCACCGGCAGAAGACGCATCAGAACAGTCATCAGGCTCTCTCCAGGGTCGTTTCGGTGCGGCTGTCCTCGGCCCGCTCCTCCTGATCAAGCCGGAAGGCGAGGACAATCACCGCCGCGATGACACTCATCATGGCCGCCGGTATCCAGGTAATCAGCCCGCCAATCTGCTGATCCAGCATGGGGTCGATGGGGAAGGCCCGGCCGCAGACGTCGTAAATCTCGAACAGATTCTGGCCACTGAACGTGATGTAGGCCCCCAGTACGATCTGGGGCGGCATGATCGCTGCCAGCACCATAATGCGCCGGCCGGGGGACAGACGGGGCGTGATTCCCCTGCCGCCCCGCTCGAAGATCAGCCACCAGAACAACAGCCCGTCCACCGCCATGGTCCAGTTCATGAACCAGTACAGATCCAGGCTGAGCATGGCGTCGAAATGAATATCCGGCGTCAGCCAGAAGTACACCAGCCCGACGAACAGGAAGCCGGCGATGAACGGCTGCTGCAGCACCCGGTAGATCGACCCCAACACTCGGAAAAACGGCGCCATGACTCCCTGNGGCAGCGTTCGCCAGCTTGCCGGCAGCCCCGCTGCCAGCACGGCAGTGGGCATGGCGAGGGCAATCAAAAAAGGACCGAGGTGGTGCAGAACCAGGTGCTGAAGGCGATGAGCGGCAAACAGATACTGGGAGTAGTAATCGTAATGGGTCTGAGTGACCACGTAGATCAGGCCAACGCCCAGAAAGTACGACAGCGCCGGCCAGAAGCCCGGTCGGGCGCCGCGCATCATGCCAACGACATACAGGCCCGCCGCGAGCACGCACGCCAGGAAAACCGGCAGCGAAGGCTCCCAGGGCCGCAGCCATTCAAGCAGTGTGATCATAATGGCGAAAGATTAGCAGCAGCGGCGAGTCGCGCATAGGCATGCCGCGTCAGGAGGATCAGCGCCCGGCTGCTCGAGTAGACCGCGTCTGCCTGTCGGGCCTGCAGGAGAAACGACTCGATGGCCGGATCCGAGGGACGATCCAGCGGAACCACAAAGAAATCCCGACCCTCTACAAGGGGAACGTCCGCGTGCTTGAAGGCACGGAACGCGGTGCCTTTGGCGGCGCCATTGTGACGATCGATCTGGCGGAGCGTCACCACCGCCTGGCCCCGATAGTCGAGCGGGCGCTCGCCGGGGTTACTCATGAGGATTCCGGGCCATCCGGCTTACCACCATCTCCGTGTCGCGTAGAATCTGCCTGCTGGACTGGCCCCAATCAACCGGGAGAACTCAATGGAACTGGTGCAAGAGTACGCCTTTTTTCTCGCCCGCGTGGTGACACTGCTGGTGGCCCTGATGGTGATCTTTGCCATGGTCGGTGCTGCTGGCCGGGGCCGGGGCCGTCACCGCGAGCGGCTCGAAGTCGAGCACCTGAACCCCCGCTACAAGGCCATGGCCCGGCGCATTGAGTTTGGCACGCAACAGGGCACCAAGGGATTCTGGCAGCGGCTCCGGGAGCGGCGGCGAAAGAACCGGCAAAGCGGCGAAGGCCGGCTGCCACGCTTGTTCGTGCTGACCTTTGACGGCGATATCCGCGCCAGTGCCACCGAGGCTTTGCGCGAGGAAATCAGCGCCATTCTCGCCAGCGCCAAGCGGGATGACGAAGTGCTACTGAAACTGGAAAGTCCGGGCGGCGCGGTGCCGGGGTACGGCCTGGCCGCGAGCCAGCTGGCCCGNNTGAGGGAACAGGGNATCCGTCTGACCGTTGCCGTGGATCGGGTGGCCGCCAGTGGCGGCTATCTGATGGCCTGTGTGGCCGACCGGATCGTGGCCGCCCCCTTCTCCATCATCGGATCCATCGGCGTTGTGGGCCAGCTACCCAACTTTCATGGCTGGCTGAAGCGCAATGACATCGAGTTTGAGCTGCACACCGCCGGTGAGCACAAGCGCGACCTGACCGTCTTTGGCGAGAACACCGACGAAGGCCGGGCGCATTTCCGCCAGTCCCTGCAGGAAGTCCACGACCTGTTCCGCAACCACATCGCACGCTACCGCCCCCGGCTGGACGTGGAAAAAGTCGCCACTGGCGAGCACTGGCTGGGGGAACGGGCCCTGGAGCTGGATCTGGTGGATGACCTGGGCACCAGCGACGATCTGCTACTGGAGCGGCGGGAGCGCATGGAACTCATCGCCCTCACCTATCACCCCAGCACGTCTTTCCGGCGGCGGTTCGCCATCGTGTTCGAGTCGGTGCTGGCGAGGTTGGGTTTTACCCCGGGCCTTTTCGAAGCCAGAAAGTGAACACGCCGTCTGCCTCCACGTGATGGATGAGGGTGTGTTCGCTGCGGTCGCAAAAGCCGGTGAAGTCAATCACCGAATGCGGATCGGTGGCCTGCACCCGCAGGCACTCACCGGGGTGCATGTCCCGCAGGTGCTGCTTGGTCCGGAGAATGGGCAATGGGCAGTTGAGCCCTCGCACGTCCAGATCCGTGTCGTAATGGGGCTGTGACTGGGCGTCCATGGAGAAGGTCCCGATGAGGCGCGTATAATCGACTCAGTGTACAAAATCTTGCAGGGAGACGCTGCCATGACGGACAAGCGCGAGAAGCCCGCCGAGGATGCCGAACAGGCGGGCAGTGAATACGATCCACGCCCCGTGAGTGACGGCGAGCTGCGTGAGCAGGTGTCCCGCGAGGAAGTGGAAGGCTACAAGCGAAAAGCTGATCAAAGCCATGCCAACTGGTTTTCAGTCATGAACAACCCCTACGGCAAGGACTGACAGCGGCAATCAGGAGCCATCGATGAGCGAACTGAAGGGAATTCCCGTGGTCCTCAGCGGCCAGAAAGTCAGCAAGTCCAACGGTGTCCGGGCCATCAAGAATGGCGTCAAGACCCGCAAGGATGCCGCGCCGCTCAGCCGCGGCGACAAGCCCGACTGGCTGCGGGTCAAGGTGCCCACCGGCGAGACCTATCAGAANGTCCGCAAGACCGTCCGCGACCACAAGCTGGCGACGGTGTGNGANGAGTCCATGTGCCCCAACATGGGGGAGTGCTGGAGTGCCGGCACCGCCACCATCATGCTCATGGGCGATGTCTGCACCCGGGCCTGCCGCTTCTGCGCGGTGGACACCGGCAACCCCAAAGGTTGGCTGGATGAGAACGAGCCGGCCGGGGCCGCCGAGACCGTGGAGCTGATGGGGCTGAAGTACGTGGTGCTGACCTCGGTGGACCGGGATGACCTGCCGGATGGCGGCGCTGGTCACTACGCCGCCTGCATTCGGGCCATTCAGCAGCGGAACCCGAACACCGCCGTCGAGGCGTTGACGCCGGACTTCAATGGCAGCCACGACGCCATCAACACGGTGGTGGACACCGGCCTGGAGGTGTTCGCCCAAAACGTCGAGACGGTCAAGCGACTGACTCACCCGGTGCGGGATGCCCGGGCCGGCTATCAGCAGACCCTGGACGTGTTGGCCCACGCCAAGGCCCGGCGCCCGGGCGTGCTGACCAAAACCAGTCTGATGCTCGGGCTGGGCGAAACCGATGATGAAATCATCGAGACCATGGACGACCTGCGCGCCATCGGCGTGGATATCGTCACGTTCGGTCAGTACCTTCGTCCGACGGTGAATCACCTGCCCGTGGACCGCTACGTCACCCCCGAGCAGTTCAACCGCTTCCGCGAGATCGGTCTGGGCAAGGGATTTCTGGAAGTGGTGTCCGGGCCGCTGGTCCGCTCCAGCTATCGCGCTGACCGGGTGCTGGAGAAAAACAACGTGGGGCTGGACAAGGTCGCCGGCGGCAGCTGAACCCGAACCGGCGATGCCGGCTGGTGGGGGCTACCCCACCAGCAAACCGGCAAAAATTGGCAGATAGGCGTCCGTTAACAGCGCCGCGAAAAGCGCCATCAGGTACACAATGCTAAAGCCGAAGGAGCGCATGGGCAGTGAACGCTCTTCGGGCTTCTGCAGCATGGCAATCCCGAACCAGAGATACCGGGCGCCCAGCGCCAGGGCCGCCGCCAGGTAGATCAGCCCGCTCATGCCCGTGGCAAACGGCAACAACGTCACCCCCACCAGTAACGCGGTATAAAAAAGAATCTGCCAACGCGTATGCCGGTCGCCATGGGTGACCGGCAGCATCGGAATTTCTACCTTGGCGTACTCTTCGCGGCGGTGGATCGCCAGTGCCCAGAAATGCGGCGGCGTCCAGGTGAAAATAATCAGGAAAAGCAGCAGCGCATGGGGGTCGATGCTGCCGGTGACCGCCACCCAGCCAAGCACCGGTGGTGCGGCACCGGCGGCACCGCCAATCACGATGTTCTGGGGCGTCGCCCGCTTCAGGAACAGCGTGTAAATGAATGCATAACCGATCAGCGAACCGAAGGTAAGCCAGGCGGTCAGGGGGTTGACCGCGAAATACAGCAGTCCGAGCCCGGCCGCGGCAAGCGCCCCGGCAAAGGTCACCGCATGACTGGTGCGCAGATGGCCGGTGGGTAGTGGACGGCCTTCGGTGCGCTTCATGCGCCCGTCAACCCCTCGATCCACCAGATGGTTAATGGCGGCGGCGGAACCGGCCGCCAGCGCGATGCCGAGGTTACCCACCAGCAAAGCGTTCCAGGGAATGGTTCCCGGACTGGCCAACAGGTTGCCCACCACCGCGGTGAACACCATCAGCGCCACCACGCCCGGCTTGGTCAGTTCGTAGTAGTCCCGCCAATGCCGGGCCAGGTGCCTCAGCCCCGAGGCATCCTCCGCGGCGGAGTTGGTGGTGGCTTCCAGGGTCCGGCTCATGGTCATCTCAGCGGTCGAATCAAATGAATGGCGGTGACAAGCACCATCATGAGCAACGCAGCGCCTGCATTGTGCGCGACCGCCAGTGACAGAGGCAAGCTGTAGACCACGTTGCCAATGCCAATGCCGATCTGCGCCACCAGCACCACGCCTAGCGCGACGCCGATGCCGCGCCCAATGCCCCCGGCCCGCCACAGCCACCAGGCCAGGGCACCCAGCACCAGGGCGGCCACAATGGCCCCGACCCGATGAACCAGATGCACCGCCATGCGTGCCGGGTGATCCAGGACCCCGAACTCATAGTTCACGCCAAGCCCGCGCCAGAGCACGAAGCCCTCGGAGAAATCGGCGCGTTCGGGCCAGTATTCACCGAGGCTACAGGCAGGAAATTCATTACAGGCCAGGGCCGCATAGTTGGTGCTGACCCAACCCCCGAGGGTGATCTGGCCGATGGCCACCACCAGGCCGGCGGCAAGGAGCGCATTCAGCCCTCGGCGGCCGGCCAGCCGGCCAGCACCGCCGAGCCGATTGGTCCGTAGGGTTACCCACCAGAGCAGCGACAACGTCGCCAGGCCGCCCAGCAAATGAGCAGTGACCACCGCCGGCTTGAGCTGCCAGGTCACCGTCCAGGCCCCCAGAGTGGCCTGTACCGTCACCAGGGCGATCAGAAACAGCGGCACCTTCCAGGACTGGCCGGGGATGTGGCGCCGACGCCAGGCGTAATACCCCATGCCGGCGATCAGCAGCCCGACGATGCCCGCCGCGTAGCGATGGATCATCTCCCGCCAGCCCTTGTTGACCTCGACGGGCCGTTCCGGAAAGGCGGCATTGGCAGCGGCAATTGCCTCGGGGGTCCGGGGCACGTCCAGATGGCCATAGCAGCCCGGCCAGTCCGGACAACCCAGGCCGGCATCCGTCAACCGAACCCAGGCGCCCAGGACCACCACGGTCAATGTGATGCCGGTGGTCAACAGCGCCAGCCAGAAGAACCAGGGATTGGATTTCATTGTGCGGCGGCCTCCTCACGGGTACGTCGTTCGGCTTCTTCTTTGGAGAGTTTGAGCAGATTCTCCAGATCATCCAGCAGTCCCGGCGCGTCCAGCGGCTCCGCGTAGCGCATGACGTGGAACCCCCGGTAATCAACGATGTGGGCGGCCATGGCCGCGCCACCATGAGTCAGCAGTGGCTCCAGCCCCGCGGCACTGGTTTCCATTAATTCGAAACCACCGGGCACCGAGTCCGCTTGCACCGGGCCGTCATCCGGCTGCAGCAGAATCAGGCGCACCCGGTCGATGTTCCGGTCCAGGGCCACCCGCAGGCGCGTCAACAGATCCAGGCGCTCAACGCAGGCGTCACCACAGGCCTCCGTCTGCGGCACCACCAGCAGCCAGGTCCCGGCCAGGGGCTCGGAGGCGGCTCGAACCCGTGTCCACTGCTCGGGTGCGATGGCCTCGGCGGGTTGCACGAGATCACCATTGTTGGTGAAGCTGGCCGGACGCCAGTCACTGAAAACCATGATCATGGCGCCAATGGTGGGCACGAAAAACAGCGCCACGATGGCGATGAACTGCCACCGCCCTTTTAACGACTTCATCCGGCGGAATCCTCGTTGCTGTTGAGCCGGCGGGTATTCACCACCAGCCAGATAATGGTCAGCGTGGCGGACAGGGCGAACCACTGGAACGCATAGCCTTCATGCCGCTCCGGCCCAAAGCGCCAGGCATCCCGCACTGCGACGTCCTGCATCACCGCATCCGTCGCCAATGAGCCCTCCACCAGCAAAAAATCGGCCAGCGGGTAATCCAGTGCATCGCCTTTGTATTGCATGTCCATGTACTGCACCCGACGGGGCCACTGGCCCGGGTTGTCCGAGGGTTCACCGAGACGGAGTCCCACCCAGGGGCCCCGACCGATCTGACCGGCCACCTCGGCGTTATCGCCCACCGGTGGCGGCGTGGGGAGCGTCTCGCGTCCCTCGGTTATCGCAACGAAACCGCGGTCCACCAGCACCGCCTCATCCCTGCCGTCGAGCCTGAGTGGCGTCAGCACCCGGTAACCCACCTGTCCGTCTTCAACCGTGTTGTCCAGGTAGAACTGATGCTCGGAATCGTAGCTGCCACTGGCCCGGGCGCGCCGAAACTCATGGGACGTCAGGGACGCCGTTGTTTCCGTCAAATCTAACACTGGCGCGCGAAAGGCCGCGGCCCGCTCAGTCATCTCGGTGCGTTTCGCCTCGGCCCGATCCAGTTGCCAGAAACCCAGCGACACCAGCAACGTCAGAATCACCAGATACGCCACCGTCGGCACGGGTGTGGGTGAAAAAACGAAGCCGGCGATTCGCATCGGATCTCAGACTCCGGGAGCGGCTGAGAGTGCCGCTCAATTCATTTACACTCTACAAAACTGATCAGGAACCACGCGCATGGACCTTTTAATCAAGATCGCCATTGTCATCACTCTGCTGGTGATCCTGGCCAGTCTCGGATCCGGACTATTTTACCTGATGAAAGACCGCGGGGAATCCCGCCGAACGCTGAATGCACTCACGCTGCGCATCGTTCTGTCAGTGACGTTGTTTCTGTTGATCCTACTGGGGCTCTTCACCGGTGCCATCGCACCGAATCCGAGCCCCCTCGCCTGATGGCTAGAGCACGTAGACGAAGATAAACACCCCGAGCCAGACCACGTCCACGAAATGCCAGTACCAGGCGGAAGCCTCGAACCCGAAATGTGAATCCGGGCTGAAATGCCCTTTCATGCATCGCAGCGAGATAACCGCCAGCATCAGGGTGCCAATCACCACGTGGACCCCGTGGAAACCGGTGAGCATGAAGAACGTCGACCCGTAGATGCCGGTGTCCAGGCGCAGATTCAGGTGGGCATAGGCCTCGTAATACTCATAGCCCTGCAACCCGGTGAACAGCAGACCCAGCGCCACCGTAAACCACATGTAAGTCACCAGGCGGCCGCGGTTGCCGGCCTTGAGCGCATGATGGGCAATGGTCAGGGTGACGCCGGAGGTCAACAGGATCAGCGTGTTGATGGTGGGCAGCGGCCAGGGCCCCATGGGCTGGAATTCCATCCCCACGTTACCGGGACCGGCGGTGGGCCAGCTGAGCACCATGGAATCCCACAGCAGACGGCTGGTGGCCGGATCCTCACCGGAGAGCCACGGCACCGAAAAGACCCGGGCGTAGAAAAGCGCGCCAAAGAAGGCCGCAAAGAACATCACTTCGGAGAAGATGAACCAGATCATGCCCCAGCGCAGTGAACGGTCCACCTGATCGCTGTAGAGACCCTTGACGCCTTCCCGAACCACATCGCCAAACCAGCCGATCACCATGATCAAGGTGATGACCGCGCCGATGCCCGTTACCCAGAGGCTGGCCCCCATGCCCTCGAGCCACATCGCGATGCCCACCACGAGGGCAGTGACGCCCACGCTGCCGATGATCGGCCACCAACTGGAATGGGGTACGTAATACCCGCCTTCTGCCTGCGCCATGCGCTTATCCTCTCCCCGCCCGGAGCTATTGTTGCTCCAGGAAAACCCCCACATAAATCGCCAGCACTACCAGCGCCAGAATGAACACGGTCCAGCGTATCCGGCGCCGGGTGCGGCGATCGACATTCCGGTTTATGACCAAAGTCAGCGAACCACCGGCGGCGTATCAAAGGTGTGGTGAGGCGCCGGCGACGGCACTTCCCACTCCAGACCCTGAGCACCTTCCCAGGCCCGGGCTTCGGCCTTTTCACCGCCACGGATGCACTTGATCAGCAACCAGACGAAAATCAGCTGAGCGAAGCCGAAACCAAAGGCGCCGATACTCGAGATCATGTTCCAGTCCGCGAACTGCACCGAGTAATCCGGGATCCGGCGGGGCATGCCAGCCAGTCCGAGGAAGTGCTGCGGAAAGAAAAGCACGTTCACGAAGATCACCGACAGCCAGAAATGCCACTGACCCAGACGCTCGCTGTACATATGCCCCGTCCACTTGGGCAGCCAGTAGTAGGCCGCCGCCAGGATGGCGAACACCGCACCCGTCACCAGGACGTAGTGGAAATGCGCCACCACGAAGTACGTGTCGTGATACTGGAAGTCCGCCGGCGCGATGGCCAGCATGATTCCGGAGAACCCGCCAATGGTGAACAGGAACACGAACGCCAGGGCGAACAGCATCGGCGTCTCGAAGGTCATCGCGCCCCGCCACATGGTGGCCACCCAGTTGAACACCTTCACCCCGGTGGGCACGGCGATCAGCATAGTGGCGTACATGAAGAACAACACCCCGGCGAGCGGCATGCCCACCGTGAACATGTGGTGAGCCCAGACGATGAATGACAGGAAGGCAATCGCCGCCGTGGCATAGACCATGGAGCTGTAGCCGAACAGCGGCTTGCGGGCGAATGCCGGGATAATCGTCGAGATGATGCCGAAGGCCGGCAGAATCAGGATGTAGACCTCGGGGTGCCCGAAGAACCAGAAGATGTGCTGGTAGAGCACCGGGTCACCGCCGCCGGCCGCATCGAAGAACGCCGTGCCGAAATACTGGTCGGTGAGCAGCATGGTCACCGCACCGGCGAGCACCGGCATCACCGCAATCATCAGGTAGGCCGTGATCAGCCAGGTCCAGACGAACAGCGGCATTTTCATCAGGCTCATGCCCGGCGCCCGCATGTTCAGAATGGTGGCGATGACGTTGATGGACCCCATGATGGAGCTGATGCCGAGCACGTGAATCGCAAAGATCACGAACGGGAATGCCGTGCCGGTCTGCAGCATGAGCGGCGGATACATGGTCCAGCCACCGGCCGGGCCACCCCCCGGCATGAACAGCGTGGAAAGCAGAATGGCAAAGCCGAACGGCAGCAACCAGAAACTCCAGTTGTTCATTCGCGGCAGCGCCATGTCCGGCGCACCGATCTGGAGGGGTATCATCCAGTTCGCGAGGCCGGTGAAGGCCGGCATGACCGCCCCGAAAATCATCACCAGCGCATGCATGGTGGTCATCTGGTTGAAGAAGTAGGGATCAACCAGCTGCATGCCGGGCTGGAACAGTTCGGCCCGGATGACCAGCGCCATGGCGCCGCCCACCAGGAACATGGCCAGCGAGAACAGCAGGTACATGGACCCGATGTCCTTGTGGTTGGTGGTCAGGATCCAGCGCCTGATGCCGGTCGGCTCGGCGGCGTGATGGCCTTCTGCTTCGTGGGTCGCTGCCGTCATTGCTCCAATCTCCCCTTAGGCAATGTTCGCTTTAACGAGATGCCAGTTCGGCGTTGTCGTCGTTGTCCTCGGCGCCATCAGCGCCCGCGGTGGTCTCGGCGAGATCCTCGCCACGCTGACCAGCCAGCCACTGCTGGAACTCATCCTGCTCCACGGCTTCCACCACGATGGGCATGAAGCCGTGGTCACGGCCACAAAGCTCCGCGCAGCGACCGCGATAGATGCCCGGCTCCTGAATTTCAGTCCAGGCCTCATTGATAAAGCCCGGAATGGCGTCCCGCTTCCAGCCCAGATCCGGCACCCACCAGGAATGGATGACGTCCGCCGCGGTGATCTGGAACTTGATTCGAGTGTCCACTGGCACCACCAGACGCTGGTCGACTTCCTGCAGGTAGTTCTCCACCGACGCCGGTTCAATGCCGGATCCCCGCTGCCGCGCCCGGTCGCTGTCCCGGTCGAGCCGGCTCAGGAACTGAACATCCTCGTCAATGTATTCGTATCCCCAGAACCACTGGTAACCGGTCACCTTGACGGTCATTTCCGTGTCACTGGTGTCCTCGAAATCAATTAGCACCCGGGTCGCCGGGATGGCCATGGCCACCAGAATGAACACCGGGATCACTGTCCAGACAATTTCCACGGCGGTACTGTGGTGAAACTTGGCGGGCTTGACGCCCCGGGATTTTCGGTGCCGGAAAATGGAATAGAACATGGCGCCAAAGACGACGACGCCAATGGCCACGGTGATCAGGAACACCGTCATGTGCAGATCGTAGACCGCATTACTCCAGGGCGTGACCCCCTGGGTCATGTTGATCAGTGACCAGTCCGCTGATGCCGGCGATGCAAACAGCATCAGTGCACCCAAAGTCGAGCCGATCCCTGCCTTCCCGGTCCTGCTTGTCATGTTGCTCTGTCTCCAAGCCTTGTCTTGTCGAGGGACCCGGTGGAACCCTCCGCCTCGCGGAGTACGGTGGCCGACCCGAGCCGGCTTTGCGTAATCCCGTTGCTTCCGATGGGACCGACACACCGCGCCAGCTCTCTGGCCAGGCTTTTGCGCTCGTCGGCGTCCAGAAAACTGCCAAGTTCCAGCTCGGTCTCGCGGGTGCGAAGGACCAGCTGGGTGTGTTCCCAGCGCCGGGGCAGCTGCCGCAGCACCACTTCGGTCCAGGCCGGCTGCATTTCCCAACGCTGCTGAACCCGGCCCCGGCCCTTCTCCACACAGATCCGACTGTCGCTGATGTAAATCACCTCGCGGTCGAGAGATCGACGCGCCGATAGATACAGCGCCGCCCCCAGTGCCATGAGCTCGAGCCCGGCAAAGGGCAGAATCGGCCAGAACCCGTGCCAGGTAAACGCAAGGGCAATCCCCAGAACCACCACCGATGTCACGGCGAAAAACCGGACATTCTGCCGCCAGTCCGGCGCCAGGTTCGGCGCCAGGACGAAGCAGCGTTGCTGTTCAGAATCGATTGTGGACCGAGTGCTCATAACGTTGCCCGCGTCAACGGATTTACTCGATGGACTGGCAGTTTATTGGACTCCGGGCCTCGTGGGAAGCCGCCGGGTCCAATTCGCTCATCCATTCCGCCGCCGTCGAGGCACGGACAGACTGTCCAGGGGCACCCGAACCTCGCCCTGGTCGCCACTGATCTGCAGTTGCGCGTCGGTCCCCCAGGCATGCCCATAAGCGACCTCCCAGGTCGCCGGAAGACGACCCTCCGAGTCCGCCAGACGCCCATAGGCCTGCTCCATCGCCGCCCAGCGCCGCGGCGTGGTGAGGCCCCGTCGCCGGGACACGAGGGCATTTCTCAGACCCAGATGGGTGAGGTCGTCAATCAATGACTTCACGTCGGCATAGGTCAGCGTGAAATGCTCCATGTCCATCACCGGATCCGCCATTCGGGCGCCCACCAGCGCATCACCGATATCGTGCATGTCCACGAATCCGTGTACGTGGGGGGTATCGTCCACCGCCGCCCACGCCCCCCGCAGCTCAGTGAGGGTGTCCGGCCCGAAGGTGGCAAACATCAACACGCCCTCCGGACGAAGTACGCGCTGCAACTCCCGCGCCGTGGCTCGAAGGTCGGGGACCCGGTGCAGGGCCAGGCTGGAGAAGATCAAGTCGAAGCTGTCATTGGCGAACGGCAACTGATCCAGCGCCGCGCAGACCCCCGGCGTGCGACGCCAGCGACGGCCCTGACGGCGGGCGCGGGCCACCAGGGCAAGCCCCAGGTCCATGGCCACGTGCCGCGCCCGCGGATAGCGCTGCCGCAGCGCGGATGCGCTGATGCCGGTGGCGCAGCCGAGGTCCAGCACCGCGGTGGGCTCCACCCGGACGTAGTCGAGCCGCTCCACCAGTCGCCGGGCGACCTCACGATGCAATACCGCCGCCTCGTCAAAAACGGGCGCGCATTGCTCCAGGCGGCGTCGAAGCTGGCCGGGGTCCAGGCGCAGGGGGTCATCAGTTGCCGTGTTCATCCGCCCATGCTGCCATATCCATCCGTCGGTCGGCAGGCGCAGAACACCGCATTTTCCCGCGGCGCCACCTCCGACAGGATGGGGTGATGATCAGCTCCTGGCAGCATCCCGGCTTTCTGGCTCGAGCCCTCGATACCCTGTTCAGCGGCCACTGCCGATTCTGCAGTGCCCCGGCCACCGGCGACGGGCTGTGCAGCGGCTGCCATGAAGACCTGCCGTGGATCACGGCCAGCTGCCGGCGCTGCGGCCTGCCGCTGGCCTCCGGTGCCCCGGTCTGCGCGGCCTGTCTCAGCCACCCGCCCCCGTTCGATCACACCGTCGCCTTGTGGCGGTATGAAGCGGGCATCGAAACCCTGATCCGGCGCTTCAAGCTCCATGGCGACCTGGCCGCCGGACGGCTGCTGACCCGTCTGGCTGCCCGTGAACTTGGCACCCGGCAGACACCCTGCCCCGGACCGCTGGTGGCCATGCCCATGCACCCTCGCCGGCGACGCCGGCGCGGCTTCAATCAATCCGCGCTCATCGCCAGCTGGCTGGGCCCCGTCGTCAGGAAACCGCTGGTGATCCGTCATCGGGATACGCCACCCCAGCGCCGGCTGGATGCCGAAGGGCGGTGTCATAACCTGAAAGGCGCGTTCCGGCTCTGCCGTCGTCCACCCGCCGCCGTCACCCTGGTGGACGATGTCATGACCACCGGCGCGAGCCTGACGGAACTGGCCCACTGCCTGCGCGCCGGCGGCTGCCGCCGCATTGATGTGGTGGTTCTGGCCCGGGCGCTTTAAACGCCGGGCAATGTGTCAATCACCAGGCCGGCAAACACGATGCCACCGTAGACATTGTTGCTGAGAAACGCCCGGAAACAGGCTTGCCGCTCGCGATTCCGAATCAGCCGCTGCTGATGGACGAACAGCAGCGTTGCCAGCGCGACGCCCGCATACCAGGCAACGCCGAGCCCCGCCCGAACCCCGATCACCAGCAGCAACACGGTCATTAACAGCTGCAGCAGGGCGATGATCGGGCGGTCGAAGCGGCCGAACAGGATGGCCGTGGATTTGATCCCGACCTTCAGGTCATCGTTACGATCCACCATGGCGTACTGGGTGTCGTAAATGGTGGCCCAGACCACCGCAGCGGCAAAGATCCACCAGGCCAGCGGCTCGATAACCCCCGCCTGGGCCGCAAACGCCATCGGCGCCGCCCAGCCGAACGCGGCTCCCAGGTGGATCTGGGGCAGGTNGGTGTAGCGCTTCATGAAAGGATAGGTGGCGGCCAGCGCCACCCCGACCAGCGCCAGCATGATGGTCAGGCGGTTGGTCAGAAGCACCAGCCCGAACGCCACCAGACAGAGCCCCACGAACAGCGCCAATGCCTCGCGCTCGCTGACCTGACCCGTGGTCAGGGGACGATTGCGGGTTCGCTCCACATGGCGGTCAAGGTGTCGGTCGGCGTAGTCGTTAATGACGCAACCCGCGGCCCGCATCACCAGTACACCGGCGACGAAAATCGCCAGCACGTCCAGCCGGGGCAGCCCGTCCGCCGCCAGCCAGAGGGCCCACAGGGTGGGCCAGAGCAGCAGGAAGTTGCCAATGGGCCGGTCCAGTCGCGCCAGCCGCGCGTACAGCACCAGGCGCTGGGACCAGTCAACGCCGGTCGCGGACATCAGCACACTCCTCCACCAGGGGTTGCAGGAAGACTTCCGTCACCAGCAGCGGACGTCCGGCGATTCGGAACACCGAGCGACGCGCCCAGGCCGGGGTACCGCCACACTCCAGGGCACGCTGCCCAAGCCGGCTGTGCGGCGTGACCGGGGCGACTTCGATGTCTCCGCGGCGCACCGGATACCGCCCGAACAGGAGCTTGCCCAGGGGCTGGCCACCCAGTCGGCGCAGGCGGCGCAGCGGACCACTCAGGCTGCTCGCCGGAATGGCGCTACGGGCGTACACCAGGGGCTCCCGGTGCCGGCACAGCAGCACCTCCCGAATCCAGAGCCAGTCAGCGCCGGTGCGCCCCAGGCGGCGGCGTTCATCCCGCCAGCCCCGGCGCCAGGCCTCCGAGACCACCGCCACCCGGAAAGCATCGCCGGCGAGGCCGCGCAGCCGGCGAGTCAGAGACCCCGGCTCCTCCAGCCAGGGGCGCAGGCCCACCGGGATCCGGCCTCCCACGGGCCGGGTCATGGGCCGCCAGTTGTGGATGCCGGGTTGACTCATGGACGCCTTTGGCTAGACCTGTGCATAGCGTTCACCTTCTCCCACCCAGCGCCGGATCAGCGCCGTGACCGCCTCCGGGTGATCGTTCAGAAGGCCCGGCGCTGACGCCTGCACGCGCTCCAGCAGATGCCCGTCGCGGAGCAGATCGGCGATCCGATAGGTCAGCGCGCCGGTCTGCCGGGTCCCGAGTACCTCCCCGGGGCCCCGAATCTCCAGATCCCGTCGGGCGATACGAAAACCGTCGTTGCTTTCACGCAGAATACCGAGGCGCGCCCGGGCCGTTTCTCCCAGCGGACCATGATACAGCAGCACACAACTGCTTCGGGTCTCGCCACGTCCCACCCGGCCCCGCAGCTGGTGCAGCTGGGCCAGGCCCAGGCGCTCGGGATTTTCGATGATCATGAGGGACGCGTTGGGCACGTTGACTCCGACCTCGATCACCGTGGTAGCCACCAGCAGATCCACCTCCCCCGCCTCGAAGCGGCGCATGACCGCCTCCTTGGCCGTCGCCGCCAGCCGTCCGTGAACCAGCCCGATACGCAGTTCCGGCAGTTGCTCGGCGAGCCGACTGGCCGTGGCCTCGGCGGCCTCCGCCTCGAGCACGTCGGATTCCTCCACCAGCGTGCAGACCCAATAGGCCTGACGCCCGGCCGCGCAGGCATGACGGATTCGGTCCACCACTTCCTGACGCCGGGTGTCCGGCATGGCCACGGTGGTCACTGGCGTCCGCCCCGGCGGCAGCTCGTCAATGACCGAGACGTCCAGGTCCGCGTAGGCGGTCATGGCCAGGGTTCGGGGGATGGGGGTGGCGGTCATCACCAATTGATGGGGCTGCACCCCGCCGGCGCCCTTGTTGCGCAACGCCAGTCGCTGATGCACGCCGAACCGGTGCTGCTCATCAACCACCACCAGCCCGAGGCCGCGGAACACCACCCGCTCCTGAAACAGGGCATGGGTGCCCACCACCAGGGGAATGTCCCCCGCCTGAAGGCCCTCCAGCGTCGGCCGTCGCTGGGCGGCGGTGGACCGCCCCGACAGCCAGCCCACGGTCAGGCCCAGGGGTTCCAGCCAGGCGCGGAAGCTGCGCAGGTGCTGCTCCGCCAGCAACTCCGTGGGCGCCATCACCGCCGCCTGCCAGCCAGAGCCGATGGCCCGCAGCGCCGCCAGCGCGGCAATGACAGTCTTGCCGGAGCCCACATCCCCCTGGACGAGACGCAGCATGGGACGGCGCTCGCCCATGTCGGCACTTACCTCCCCATCCACCCGCTGCTGAGCGCCGGTGAGCGCGAACCCCAGCGAGGTGAGCAGATCCCGTGTCAGCGTTTCGCCTTCCTGCAGAATCGGCGCCGGCGCCAGCGATCGCTGCTCGGCCCGAAGCCGCAGCAGACTCAGGCGGTGGGCCAGCAATTCCTCGTAGGCCAGCCGCTGAATAGCCGGATCGTCGCCGGCCAATAGCGCTTCAACATCGGTGTCGGCCGACGGAGCGTGGACGCGCTGCAGCGCCGCTGTCAGCGTGGGCAGGCCGAGATCGACCAGCAGCTGCGCCGGCAGCCACTCGGTTACTGACCCGGACCAGGCCAGAGCGGCGCTGATGGCCCGTCGAAGGGATGGCTGGTTGATTCCCTCGGTGGCGGGATACACCGGCACGAACCCGCCCGCCGGCGGATCGGCATCCTCGCTCACCGCCTCCCAGTCCGGGTGAACCATCTGCAGGGTGACTGGCCCCGGGCGGGCCTCGCCAAAAACCCGCAAACGGGTGCCACGGGCCAGCTGGCGTGCCTGGTTGGCGTAAAAGTGGAAGAAGACCAGCTCCAGACTGCCGGTGCCGTCACTGAGCCGGCAGACCAGTCGACGGCGACGGCCGCTCACCACCTCGCTGGCGGTGACTGTGCCCTCCACCAGAGCACCCAGGCCGGGCTCCAGTTCGCCCACCCGGCGCACCCGGGTGCGATCTTCGTAGCGCAACGGCAGATGGAAAGGCAGATCCTCCACCCGCCGAAGACCGAGGCGCCCCAGCCGCTCCGCCAGTCGCGGACCGATGCCCGGGAGCCGGGTCAGCGGGGTTCCCGGGCTGTCCGCGCTGGCCACCGGCTAGTCGCGATCAGCCAGACTCAGGATCGCCTCGATTTCCACCAGCGCCGAGCGCGGCAGTTCGTTCACCCCGATGGCGGCCCGCGCCGGCGTGGAGCCCTCGAAGTACTCCGCCATGATGGCGTTGACGGTGGCGAAGTGAGAGAGATCGGTGAGGTAAATCGTCATCTTGCAGACGTCTTCGAGACCGCCGTCGGAGGCCAGGCACAGGGCCTGCAGGTTGTCGAACACCCGCCGCGTCTGTTCCTCAATGCCGCCGTCCACCATTTCCATGGTGACCGGGTCCAGGGGAATCTGTCCGGAAACGAACACCAGGTCACCGGCGCGCACCGCCTGGGCGTAGGGGCCGATGGCGGCCGGCGCCTGATCGGTCTGAATAATCTTTCGGGCCATGAAACGCTCCCCCGGTTGAGCCGCGGCAATGAATCAGCCGCGGCGGCGATTGATGCGCAGGACCGCGGACAGCCCTCGCAGACGACGCATGATTCGCGCCAGATGGACACGGCCGTGCACACTCAGCACCAGCCGCATGATCGCAATCATGCCTTCCTTTTCTTCGATTTCAACCGCATCGATATTGGAATCGAGATCGGAGATCACAGCGGCCACGCTGGCCAGCACCCCCCGCCGGTTCATGACCTCAATGGTAATCGCCACCGGGTATTCGCCCTCGGCCATGGCGTCCCACTGAACATCCACCCACTTCTCGGGATGGTTGCGGTATTCACGAATGTTGTTGCAACTCTGGTCGTGGATGACCACGCCGCGGCCGGCACTGGCAAAACCCACGATGGAGTCGCCAGGAATCGGCCGGCAGCAACGCGCAAAGGTGACCACCGTCCCCTCGTTGCCGCGCACCTGCATGGGCCCCGGGCGCCCATCCAGGCCGGTCTCCCGGGACTCGCCGGATATCCCTGAAAGACGCCGGGCCACCAGCCATGGCATGCGCTTGCCGAGACCGACTTCGGCAAATACGGTGTCCAGCTGATCGGCGCCCAGCTCCTCGAGCACCGTCCGGGTCTGCCTGTCGCTGATGTCATCGACGGTCATGCCCAGGGCGTCCAGCGCCTGCTCCACCAGACGACGCCCGAGGTGCTCCGCCTCCCGGCTCTGCAAGCGCTTGAGGCGATGACGAATGGCGGTTCGGGCCTTGGCGGTGACCACGAAATCCAGCCAGGCCGGGTTGGGCCGGGCCACCGGGGCGGTGATGATCTCCACGGTCTGACCGGTCTCAAGCGGCGTTCTCAGCGGTGCCAGGCGGTGATCAATGTTGGCGGCGATGCAGGCATCACCCACATCCGAGTGGACGGCGTAGGCAAAGTCCACCACGGTGGCGCCTTTGGGCATTTCCAAGATCTCGCCCTTGGGCGTGAACACGTAAATTTCGTCGGGCAGCAGATCGATTTTGACGTTTTCAATGAATTCCAGGGAGTTGCCGGCATTCTCCTGCATTTCCATCAGGCCATGGACCCACTCCCGAGCCCGGGTCTGGGCCACGCTGCTGGCGGCCCCGTCTTCCTTGTAAATCCAGTGGGCCGCAATCCCCGACTCGGCCACCCGATCCATTTCGGCGGTGCGGATCTGCACTTCCACCTGAATGCGGCGCGGTCCGACCAGCGTGGTGTGCAGGCTCTGGTAGCCGTTGATTTTGGGGATGGCGATGTAGTCCTTGAGACGGCCGGGCAACGGCTTGTAAAGACCATGACAGTGCCCCAGCACCCGGTAGCAGGTGTCCACGTCGTCCACCACCACCCGAAATCCATAGATGTCGAACACATCGTGGAACCCCGCCTGCTTGCTGCGCATCTTCTGATAGATGCTCCAGAGGTGCTTCTCCCGACCGATGATTCGGGCATCGATGTCGGCGCCGGCGAGGCTGTCCTGGAGGGCATCGGCGACGGTGTCGAGAAGCTCCCGGCGGGTCCCGCGCTGACGGCGCACCCGTTCCTTGAGCACCCGATAGCGCATGGGGTAGAGCGCGGCAAACCCCAGGTCCTCAAGTTCGATGCGGACGCTGTTAATGCCCAGCCGCTGGGCGATGGGGGCATAGATTTCCAGGGTTTCCCGGGCAATGCGGGCGCGCTTGCTACGCGGCATGACCCAGATGGTGCGCATGTTGTGCAGCCGGTCCGCCAGCTTGATGAGGATGACGCGGATGTCCTGGGACATCGCCAGCACCATCTTGCGGAAGTTCTCCGCCTGGGCCTCGGCCTTGCTGCGAAAGTTGATCTGGGTGAGTTTGGAGACCCCGTCCACCAACTGGGCCACCTCGACACCGAAGGCGTCGGCGATCTCGGCCTTGGCCGTGGGGGTGTCTTCGATGACGTCGTGAAGGATCGCGGCGCAGAGACTCTCGGCATCGAGCCCCATTTCCGCCAGCGTTCGCGCTACTGCCAGTGGGTGAGTGATGTAGGGCTCACCGGAGAGTCGCCGTTGGCCGGAGTGGGCTTTCTCGCCAAACAGGAAGGCCTGATGGACGGTTTGAACCTGCCGCGGCTCAAGATAATTTTCGAGGAGCGAGCACAGCTCGGTCGCCCGAACCGCCGCATCCGCCCCGGCGGGCTCACTGGCAACCGATGCGCTATCGCTTGCCATGGAAACCGGACTACTCTTCCGGTTTTTCCTCGATTCCGTTGCCGCCTGGTGCTTCACCGTTGCCTTCGGCCTCCGGGTTCTCGGTTGCCTCGTCCGCCTGCGCTTCCGCTGCATGGGCGTCATCGAGGGCTCCAAGCGCCTCGGCCGCCTCGGCCTCGACATCCAGAATGTCTACCGTCACGTGCCCCTCGGCAATTTCGCGAAGCGCAACCACGGTGGGCTTGTCGTTTTCCCACTCAACGAATGGCTGCCTTCCCCGAGCAACCTGACGGGCGCGCCGCGTCGCCGCCAGAACCAGCTCGAAGCGATTGTCGATGGTATCGAGGCAATCCTCGACCGTGACTCGTGCCATGTCGGCAACCTCCAGAAAAATTGAATAACGTTATGATTTTTCAGTTTAGCGCGAAAAAACGCTGATTAAAAAATTTACCGACTCCGGGGCTCGGCGACGGTCAGCGCCTCGAGGGCGGGGCCGTGGGTCAACATCTGGCGGCCAACGGTCAATCGCCGGGCCCGAACAATCGCCTCAAAGTCGGACAGTGCGGTAACAAAATCGTTGTTCCAGACCAGGTAGTCGTATTCGGCGGCATGGGCCATTTCACTGACAGCGGCCGCCATGCGGCGGGCAATCACCGCGTCACTGTCCTGATTGCGGCCCCGCAGGCGCTCTTCCAGTGCCTCCAGAGAGGGCGGCAACACAAACACCGACACCGTGTTCGGCCACTGGGCACGGATCTGCCGGGCGCCCTGCCAGTCGATTTCCAGCAGGACGTCACGGCCGGCGGCAACATCCGCGGCAACGGCGGCATGGGTCGTGCCATAGCGCCGATCAAAGACCCGGGCGTGCTCCAGAAAGGCCCCCGCCTCGATCAGCGCCAGAAACGCTTCATCATCAACGAAATGATAATCGCGGCCATCCGCCTCGCCCGGCCGCGGGGCACGGGTGGTGTGGGAGACCGAGAAGACCATTTGGGGGTCGCGCTCCATGAGCGCACGAAGCAGCGATGTCTTGCCGGCACCGGATGGTGCAGAAACGATGTAAAGGGTGCCACCCATGCCCTGTTCCATGGCGATAATGCTACCCTCATCGGCCTTTTTTCGCATCAGTGACAACTCTCAGGAG
>SL_8KL_010_SEDDRAFT_10000764_pt1 | contig 28111 bp, 19 predicted proteins | sample SodLakKL_010_SED_4_FD_11160 | JGI IMG/M metagenome (IMG submission 11160) | reverse complement strand
TCCTTCAAATCTTTAAATCTTAAACGCTAACGCTTTGTTTCTCCGCCTGCTTTCCTAAAACTTCTAACTATCCACTTTTCAAGGTTCTTTTAGGGCTTGAATTTCGATTTAGATTGGCTGTGAAAAAAGCTTTTCAGCCTGTTGTTTACTGTACTTCGGAAGTTAATTTTATCATTAAAAGGTGCTGCAGTCAAGGAGTAATTAAGCTCATCTGGGCCGGATTCAAGCTGAAATAGGATAAAATGTTAAGCTTAACTTGAATTATATCTGCTAATTATATTAAGTTTATTTCCCGCCAAAAATTCCAGATTTAGTTAATGTTTTTTTTGACTGCGACATTTTACATGGTAACATCAAAAACATGGTCTGTCAAGGTTTTTTCTGGATTAATCGAAAATTTTTTCGGCATAATTTTCCTGTTTGAGCCCTTCGGAAATTATTCCCCCTCCTAGGACTAATTTGTCCTGATAGAAAACAACTGACTGCCCCGGAGTTACAGCTGTACAGCTGTCTTTGAATTCTACTGTAACTCTGCTGGAGATCATATCTGAAGCTGGCTTATTTTTTGATTGAGTGACAGCTTGTTTTAACTGTCTGGTCACTGAACTTTCATCAGAACAGTGAGCATTTGATTGGTTTTCATTAAGATGAGCTGCTGGATCAGTATTAATTGAGCTATTGTTTGAACTGTTTGAGCTGTTGGTAGAATCTGCCGACCGCCGGACTAAGATTTTGGCCGGTACGGGTTGGGAGTTGTAACGGATTTGAACGCTGGCTTCTATTTCTTCCGGGGGGCTGGAGTAGGCGATCCAGTTAACCTGTTCGGCTGTGAGGCCGTTGAACTTGAGCTTTTCCCGGGGGGCTACGATCAGGGCGTTATGGGTGCTGTCGATTTCGACAACATAAACCGGGTGATCCAGAGAAATGCCCAAACCGCGGCGCTGACCGATGGTGTAGTGGTGCAGGCCTTGGTGGCGGCCGATTTTTTCGCCATTATAATAGTAGATGTCGCCCGGTTCGCCGATTTCGGGATAGTTGCGTTCGATAAAAGCCTGGTAATCGTTGTCTGGAACGAAACAAATCTCCTGACTGTCGGGTTTGTTGTGAACGCGGAAGCCCAGCTGGCGGGCTTTTTCCCGAACTGCTATTTTTTCGTGCTCACCCAGGGGCAGCAGGGTGTGCTGAAGTTGATTCTGGATAAAGCCGTAAAGCATATAGCTCTGGTCCTTATCGCGGTCAATAGCCCGGTAGAGAAGGTAGCGACCGGTCTCTGGGTCGGTCTTTATGCGGGAATAGTGGCCGGTTGCCACGTACTGGCAATCTAGTTCCCGGGCCCGCTGGAGCAGAGCGGCAAACTTTATTTTTTTGTTGCACACCACACAGGGGTTGGGGGTTCGGCCCCGGCTGTATTCGGCCACAAAATTATCGATGACTTCCCGCTGAAAAATATCCTTAAAGTTGAGGGTGTAATGGGGGATGTCAAGCCGGAAAGCCACCCTTTTGGCATCTTCGATGGCGGCCAGCGAGCAGCAGCCACCCTCTTCTTCACTGCGCTGCTCGTAATCTGGGAAAACTTCCATAGTGGCTCCGATAACTTCGTGCCCTTGAGAAACTAAAAGAGCGGCGGCGACAGAACTGTCGACACCACCGCTCATGGCGACCATTACTTTTGCCACAGAAAATCACCTTCTTGTTCCTTTGAGATGTTGATAATGTTTTTGTTAATTAACTGCTGAAAGTGATTGATTTGTTGGATTATTTAATTCTTTGAATAGAATATATCGATTCTCTTTTAAAAAATCCAATAAGAAACTATCAGCAATTGAGAAATCTTTAATTTTCATAGGAATAATTGTAACAATTTAATCATGTGTTTTTAAAGATTAATTAAATAACTATCACTATTTAAATTGATTTTTGGGCAACAGACTTATGAACCATTAATTTGCTCATAAGGCTTAATAATAAGTTTACATGGCTATTAAGTCTAATCAATATTCTGATTGCACTGCATAAAGGCGATATTATCAAAATTTCGAAATTATAATCGCCGTCATATCAGTCATTCTGTCAATCAAATTACCAGTAAAATGACTTTTCGCAGGGAAACCATATTCTATTAAATTTAACAAAATAGAGTATTTGATTCTATTAAATTTAAGATAGACTACCTGAGTTATAAAATAACTGAATTATAGAGAACCTGAATTAATACTATAACCCAGTCCCAGATTCTTGACTTAATAAATTATCCGATTTGATCTTAAAAATTCTACTATTTTAAAAAACTACTTTACAGGTTAAACAAGCAAAATATCTTTTCCTGAACTGATTTAGCAGTCATGTTAGTTTATAATAATTAATTAATTATAGTAATTAATTAAGGTTAATGGTGCTCATGAGGTACTTTTTTTTCCTGGTCGTCCTCTTCCAGACCGGTTTTGCCCTGACGATAGTTGGAGATGGCGTTTTTAATGGCGTCGGCAGCCAGGTTAGAGCAGTGCATCTTGGCCGGAGGCAGTCCATCCAGAGCTTCGGCGACCTGGTCCTTGCTGACCTGAAGGGCTTCATCCAGGGGTTTGCCTTTGACCAATTCAGTGACCATGCTGCTGGTAGCTACTGCAGCGCCGCAGCCAAAGGTGCTGAATTTGATATCATCAATGATCTCGTCGTCGCTGATTTTTAAATAAACCCTGATAATATCACCGCAGGTGGGATTACCAACCTCGCCGACAACATCGGGATCCTTCATTTTGCCTACATTTCTGGGGTTTTGAAAGTGGTCCATTACTTTATCTGAATACATTTGAGTCAACTCCTTAAACTGTTCTTTGAAAAACCTTAAATAATTCTATAAATAAATCTTGGGATTGTTCTTTGTTTGAAAATCTGAATCAAAACTAAACAAGCTTTAAAAATGGTTTTAAATATGCTTTGCAGTTATTTGCTGCTTTATTTCTATTTGCTATTGAAATATAGTTATTTGCTTTTTTAATTGTTATTTTCTTTTTGGAGCAATTGTTTATTCTCTCAATAAAATTAAACTGGATTAAAAACTGTTTCTGCTAATTTAGCTTAATAACTTTAAAGTTCTTGGCTCTCTGTTTAATCATATGATATCAAAAATAGACGATAATACAATAAACTATTCCTCAAATTGATTAATTATATATGATTGCACTGCATAAAGTCGATATTGTCAAATTTCGAAACTGTAATACTTAACATGCAAAGGATCCAGTCAAACAAATTCCAGGAAAATGACTTTTCACAGTGAAACCATATATTAGAAAAATAAAATAATACTTTAGCATTGTAGCATATAGTTTTCTCTCTTAGTAAAAAGCCTGGTAAAGATTAGCCTTCATAAAGGGGCGACATATCTCTCAGTTTCTGGATCACCGAAGGGAGATGTTCCAGGAGGTAGTCGACCTCTTCCTCGGTAGTGCTGTAGCCCATGGAGATGCGGAGTGAGCCGTGGGCTACTTCGTGGCTTAAGCCCAGGGAAAGCATCACATGGGAGGGATCCAGGGAACCGGAGGTACAGGCCGAGCCGCTGGAGGCTGCTATACCCAGCATGTCGAGATTGAGCAAAATTGATTCGCCTTCGATGTAGCGGAAACAGAAGCTAACATTGTTGGGAAGGCGCTGATCACCCCGAGGACCGTTAAGCCTTACTTCGCTGATCTCATCCAGGACTGTGTCAATGATTTTATCTCTGAATTTTATTAGTTTCTGGCGTTTTTCTGGAAGTCGCTTAACTGCCAGTTCGGCGGCCTCGCCGAATCCTACAATGCCGGGGACATTCTCGGTGCTTGCCCGGCGTTTGCGTTCCTGGGCGCCGCCCTGCATCTGGGGCAGCAGTCTGGTTCCTTTTTTGACGTACAGAGCTCCTACACCCTTGGGGCCGTTAATTTTGTGGGCCGAAATCGAAAGGAGATCGACGCCGCTCTGCTGGACATCTATTTCCAGCTGGCCGGCTGCCTGGACGGCATCGGTGTGGAAGTAAATATCGTGTTCTTCTGCAATTTCTGCGATTCTGGAAATGGGCTGAATGGTGCCAATTTCGTTGTTAGCGGTCATGATGGTAATCAATATAGTGTCGGAACGTATGGCTTCCTCAAGTTCCTGAAGATCAATGAAGCCCTTCTCATCGACCGGTAGATAGGTCACCTCGAAGTCCAGGTGTTTTTCCAAAAATTCACAGGTATGGAGAACTGCGTGATGCTCTGTTTTGCTGGTGATAATATGGTTCCCCCTGTCCTTTCTTGCCATGGCTGCTCCTTTGATGGCGAGGTTGTCGGCTTCGGTGCCGCTGCCGGTGAAGATTATTTCCCGGCTGTCGGCGGCATTAATCATATGCTGCACCTTTTCCCGGGCTTCGGTCAGGGCTCGTTCGGCCTGCTGGCCCTCCTGATATATACTGGAAGGGTTGCCAAATTTATCCCGAAAGAAGGGCTTCATGGTCTGAAGAACCTCAGGATCAAGAGGGGTTGTAGCGGCATGATCGAAATAATAACGTTTGCTCATACTGGATTCACCTCATTCCAGGTCGATTATTATAAGTTTTCAAAGTAAATTATGACAAAAAAATATTTTTAGCCTTTAAATAACATGGGTCGCAGCAGTTAAGCGTTCCAAGCACCTAAACTTTTTGGAAACCTGGTTAACTGCTGCAATTCTTTTGACTGTCCTTATTTAGTCTTTTGACTCTCTTCATTGCTGAAACGTAAGTCTTCCTTTATTGCTAAAACAACAGGACTGAACTTTTTAATTTATTTTTTATTGATCGGGCTCTTTATATTATAATTAATTAATTTTAAGCAACAGGCTTTATTAGACTTTATTCCTCATTAAGGCAATTGTGGAAGGCGCTGCGGAAAGTGTATTTTGGTAATTTTTCTTGCAAAATCGTCCCCCTGCAAGTGGTTATAGCTTCATAATTTTGTTAAATTCGACTTCATACAGTGTAATCATTAATCAAAAAGTCAATATAAAAAGGCGGTTAATTTAATCGAAAAATTTCTTTTTAATTAAAACCTGACCGTTAACTTTTCTCGAGAGCTTCGGCTTTTTTCATTAAATCGGCAATGGTGTAAGAGTCAAGCAGTTCGCCTATCTGCTCACTTAAAATATTCCAGAGATCGTGGGTTACACAGCTGTTGACCTGCTCACATTTATAACTATCCATAACACAGTCGACCGGACTGATAGGTCCTTCCAGAATTCTGATGACGTCACCGGCGGTTATTTCTTCCGGCTCTTTGTTCAGCAGATATCCTCCGTGAGCTCCGCGGACGCTGCTTACCACGCCTGCTTTTCTCAGGCTGGCAAAAAGCTGTTCCAGATACTGTTCAGAAATTTTTTCCCGTTCGGCGATTTTCCGAAGTGGAATTGCCTTATCATCCTGATACATAGCCAGATCTACCAGTGCCCGCAGTCCATATCTACCCCTGGTTGAAATTTTCATTTTTTTCCACCCCATAATCTTGAGTATTAACATCGAGTTTATTGTAACATAGCTGAATCACTCTGTCAATCAGGTAAAAATTTACTTTCTTTTTTAGTCAATTTCACTCTGTCTCCGGTTATTCTAGTGATTTCCCGGGAGAGGCTGGTAAAACTTGAGGCCCTGACAACTGCCTCTACGGAAAATCCTTTATCAACATGTCTGGTTCCTTTAATCTCTGCCCCGACCTTTTCCAGCTGGCCGAGGGTTGGGCCGAGATACTGGTAATCACCCCGACATATCAGAAGATAAAATAAGCTAAGTTTGATTTTGTCTGCTTTCAGTAAAACCCGCTCACAGGAGTTGCCATAGGCTTTGATTAACCCCCCAATTCCTAATTTTGTTCCCCCAAAATAGCGGGTCACGACCACACAGGTGTTGACCAGATTGTGGCCGTCTATTTTAGCCAGCACCGGTGGGCCGGAGGATCCGGCCGGTTCGCCATCGTCATCACTGTATTCCAAAATCTCCCGGGATTCATAGATGCGGTAGGCCGAGACATTGTGAGTTGCGTCATCATGTTTTTCCCTGATTTCGGTGATAAAAGCTTCGGCTGCTTCCCTATCCCGGCAGGGACTGGCGCTAGCTATAAAGCGGCTATCCTTAATCTTATTAATAATCTTAAGCGATGCTGAAATAGTCTGATAACTCTGGTTCGCTTTCACGGTATCACCACTATTCTGACACTGGTCCTGATTTTTTTGAGAATTAATTATTAATGTTTGGGTAGATATTTATAGTACTGTTATAGAATATACTATTTAGTTATTCTTTGAGATATTTAAGAAATTTTTTTATCTTCTCTTCTTGGCCCTGATCTCCCGGCTGATAAAAACTAGCCTCCCGGTGGTTTTCGGGCAGGTAATCCTGCTCGACATAGTTTTTCTCATAGCTATGGGGATACTTATAATCCAGGCCGCTGCCCAGATCCTGAGCTCCCTGGTAATGGGTGTCGCGCAGGTGAGGGGGGACCGAACCGGGGTCGTTGTTTTCCAGGTAATCCTGGGCCCGGTCGATGCCGGTAATGACAGAATTACTCTTTGGGGCGGCAGCCAGATAGATCACGGCCTGGGCCAACGGGATGCGGGCCTCGGGCAGGCCGACATACTCCAGGGCCCGGGCTGCATCGACGGCAATTCCCAGGGCGGCGGGATCGGCCAGACCGATGTCTTCAGCGGAATGAACTATGATACGGCGGGCGATAAACATGGGGTCCTCGCCAGCTTTGATCATCCGGGCCAGCCAGAAGAGGGCGGCATCAGGGTCGGAACCCCGGATGCTCTTAATGAAGGCCGAGATGACATCATAGTGATTATCTCCGCTCTTATCGTATTTAAAAATTTTCTCCTGCATGGAATCGGCGATTACATCCCTGGTCAGTGCTATCCTACCTTTCCGGTCAGAGGGAGTGGACAGGGCGGCAATTTCCAGGGCGTTCAAGGCTACCCTGGCATCGCCTCCCGATCTGTCGGCCAGAAAATCTATTGTTTCCTGAGAAATTTCAATATCAAGATAGCCCAGACCGCGTTCTTCGTCCTCAAGGGTCTGGTGAATTATTTTTATGATATCCTGCTTTTCCAGGGGTTTAAGCCGAAAAATTCGGGAGCGGGAAAGCAGCGGAGCGTTGACCTCAAAATAGGGATTTTCGGTAGTGGCCCCGATCATGATAATGATTCCCTTTTCCACCGAAGGCAGCAGGGCGTCCTGCTGGGCTTTGTTGAAGCGGTGAATCTCATCGATAAAGAGTATGGTGCTCCTGTTATAGAGCTCAAGATTATCCTGGCCTTGAGAAATTACCTCCCGGAGGTCCTTAACTCCCGAAGTTACGGCATTTAGTTTGATAAATTCGGATTCGGTCTGGCAGGAGATGATCCGGGCCAGACTGGTTTTACCGGTTCCGGGGGGCCCATAGAGAATCAGGGACTGAAGTTTGTCAGACTCAATCATTCGGCGCAGCAGTTTACCGGGGGCTGTAATGTGCTCCTGGCCGTGGAGTTCGGAAAAGCTCTCCGGACGCATCCGGAAGGCCAGGGGTTCTTTGTCCTTATTTTTATTTTGGGAAAAGAGGTTCATGGCTAACTCTCCAGTATTTACAGGGTTAAAAAAATGATTCATGTTTAACTTTTAAGTATACGAAGGCTTGAAAAAATATTAGTAACAAACTCTCCAGTATTTATTGGAATGAGAGACAATATTTATGACTAAATCACCAGCATTTAGCGGAATGTGAGAATCATTGAGATAAATATCTGATGGTTTTGCCAGGTTAAGCTGGTTGTTCTGTATAACCCGGGGCACTGGTTAACCTCAGACATTAATTACCTTAAAGTGTGTTTTAGTTTGATACTGCAGCAAGTACAAAATTTAACAAAAGCGGCCAAAAAAACCTGCCAAACTAATTTTATAGAGACAGTCAGATCCTAGCGAAAAAGGCAATTAGATCCTGCCAGAAACTTATACCGAAAACTTATACCCATAAATTGCTATTGAAATTGTCTAGATTAATTTACTTACCTCATATAATATCAAAAAGACAATAAGATTGCAAAGGATTCGGGAGAAAATTACAATTAAAATTAAAAGTTTGCTAAATTTGACAGAAACAGCAATAATAATTATCAAATAAGTAATGGTTAAAAAAATTTAAGGATCTAGAGAAAATTAACAGGAGTGGATTTAACAGGAAGAAGATACGTAAGAACTTGTAATCGGCCAGGAAATGATAAACAGAAGAAGAATATAGCTGGAGATTTATTCGTGAGGAATTTGCAGGAAATATATTGACAGAGAAAAGCTCCACCGTGCCGTGTGGTTTGAGAATTTTGATCCCTGTCTGCAAAGTGGGTGCCCTCCTACCTGGTTTGCAGGTCCCCCAGGGGGCTTCTGCGCCGCAGATAGAGACCAGGCTCCCAATGTATTGGTGTTGGTCAAAATTTTTTTACCATTCACGTACACGGCAGAACTTTTCTATTAATAAAATAATATCACAGATGCATGAAATAATCAAGATGATAGAGTATTAATATTTAGTTAAACAGGGACTCAAAAGAAATCAGGATTATCTTGGGAAAAGATATATTTAAGTTCAAGAGCATATTGTTAAACTCCTTTTTTTGATAATTTCAACCTTCGCCTGCTTACCTTTTATGACTGTTTCAGCCTTAACCTACATAGGTTTCAAACTTAACCTACAACTGTTAACAAAAGTAGCAGTTGTTAGCAAAAGTGATAGTTAATAAAAGAAAAAAAGCTTCGCAAATATTTTATGGTATTAATTAGCTATTCTTGTTCTGGCTCTATGCCTTTATATAATACATTTATCTGTTGACAGTTCATTAACTTAAATGCCATACATTTAATTATTAACATCTATTTTGACTAAAATTTTTTATAATTAAAACCAGCGAAATAGTCGCTTTATAATCTTTAATTTACCCTGATAGGGGGGATAACGGAGTTTAATATCAAAGAGATCGGTTTTTTCAATTACAGTCTTTTGATGGCTGAAAAGGTTAAATCCGGCCCTGCCATGATAGGTACCCATTCCGCTCTCTGCCTTGCCACCAAATGGAAAGCGGGGAGTTGAGGCCTGAATCAGGGTATCATTTATACAGCCGCTCCCGAAGGGGATCTCCTGAATCAGCTGCTTTTTAAGCGGGCTGTCGCGGGTGAAAAGATAGAAGGACAAAGGTGTGGTGAAGCTGTCAATTATTTCCTTGGCCCGGGAAATATCCTCATATTCCAGAACAGGCAGCAGGGGGCCGAAAATTTCCTCCTGCATGAGGGCATCGGAAGGGGTTACCTCATCGATGATGGTTGGGGCTATGTAAAGGTTTTCCAGGTCAGTCTCGCCGCCCAGGACTATCCGGCCCTCGGTGTTTTCCAGATAATTTTTAATCCGCTGGAAATGTTTTTCATTAACCATCCGGCCATAATCCGGGCTCTCTGCTGGATTGCTGCCATAAAAGTTCCTGGCTGCCTGCCGGGCCTTTTCCAGGAAGGCTTCTTTCTGCTGGCGGTGAATCAGGACATAATCCGGCGCTAGGCAGGTCTGGCCGGCATTTATAAGTTTTCCCCAGATTATCCGCCGGGCAGCCAGCTCCAGGTTGGCTGTTTCATCTACCAGACAGGGGCATTTGCCACCCAGCTCGAGACTTACCGGGGTCAGATTTTCGGCAGCCTGCTTCATTACAATCTTACCTACCTGGAGGCTGCCGGTGAAGAAAATAAAGTCATACTGCTGCTCCAGGAGAAACTGTCCGGTTTCTTTTGCCCCCTGGACAGTCGCTACAAGTTCAGGGGGAAGATGATCGGAAAAAATTTCTGCAATCACCCGGGAGGCCGCAGGAGAATGCTCGGAGGGCTTTAGAAGAGCACAGTTCCCTGCTGCCAGAGCATCGACCAAGGGCAGGAGAGCCAGCTGCAGGGGGTAATTCCAGGGGGAAATAATGAGTACATTGCCATAGGGCTCAGGGTGAACCGCTCCCCGGGACCAGAAGTGTAATAGGGACAATCTCCTCTTCCTGGGCTTCATCCATTTCTTGAGGTGTTTTAAAACATAATCAATTTCATGTTTGATTATTCCCAGTTCAGCGGCATAGCTTTCCACAGGGTGCTTGCCGAGATCTTGATTGAGGGCTGAAATTATATTTTCTTCCTTCTCCTCAAGCCCCTTCTTTAAGCGAAGGAGAAAATCCTTTCTCCGGGAAAATTCTCTGGTCCCACCCTGCTGAAAGAAATCCCGCTGCTGCTCAAGTAGGTTTTTGATTTTCTTCTCTTTTTCTTGATCTAGCATTATTTGATAACCCTCCTGGGCTTTCACTGGTGGCAGGTAACTGGCTGGCGTTTGTAAAGTGGTAAACTGTTGCCGAATGCCTGGATGAAGTCTGTCAGTATTTCGGAATTTGCAGGGAGCCCTGGAGCACCTTTGGTAGAATTGGTAGAATAAGATAAGCTCTTTGCCAGACATCCGGCAGTTCTGATTCGCTAAATTCAGAACTGGGTCTGCTGGCTATTCTTCTTCCGGAGAAATTGTTTTCAGGTTTAATTCCTTAAGCTGCTCCGGGCTTACTGTTCCGGGAGCTTTTGTCATTGGCGAGGTGGCCCGCTGAGTTTTGGGAAAGGCGATGACATCCCGGACGGACTTTCTTCCGGTCAGAAGCATGATAATTCGATCCAGGCCGAAGGCTATTCCGCCATGAGGTGGAGTCCCGTAGCTGAAGGATTTGAGCAAAAAACCGAACTTCTCCTCGGCCTCCTCCTCTGACATGTTCAGCAGGGAAAATATTTTGCTCTGCAGCTCTCTGTTGTTGATTCTGATACTTCCACCACCAATTTCTTCACCGTTTAAAACCAGATCATAGGCGGCTGCCCTGGCCTCTGCCGGGTTTTCCTCCAGCAGTTCAATATCTTCGGGCAGTGGAGCGGTGAAGGGATGGTGCTCAGCTTCAAAGCGTTCCTCTTCCTCGTTGTAGGTAAAGAGGGGGAAGTCTTCGACCCAGAGGAGGTCGTAGCTATCCTCGGGAATTAAATCCAGTTTGCAGCCCAGGTCCAGGCGCAGCTGACCCAGGGAGGCTACCGCAGTTTTATAATCGGCTGCCACTATCAAAAGTAGATCTCCTGCTGTTATTTCCAGTTTTTCTCTGAGCTGCTGAAATTCCTTTTCGCTAAGAAACTTAGCAATTGGAGAGCTGACTTCCTCGCTGCTAAAAACCAGCCAGGCCAGGCCTTTGGCACCAAACTCTTTGACCCTCTCTTCCAGCCTATCTAGCTGACTCCTGCTGAATTCTGCTCCTCCCGGAACTCTAATTCCTCTAACAGTACCACCATCAGCAATGGTACCGCTGAAGACGCGGAATTCACTATCAGCGAAAATCCCGGAAAGGTCATTAATTTCCAGACCGAATCTGGTGTCGGGGCTGTCGGAACCAAAGCGATCCATGACTTCCCGATAGCTCAGGCGGGGGACTTCCCGGGGCAAGGAAATGCCCTTCAGGCTAAAGATCTCTCTCATCAGCTCTTCCATTTCTCTTTGAAAGTTTTCCAGATCAATGAAAGAAACCTCGATGTCTATCTGGGTGAATTCCGGCTGACGGTTAGCCCGGAGATCCTCATCCCTAAAACAGCGGGCAATCTGGAAATATCTTTCGACTCCCGAGGCCATCAGGACCTGCTTGAAGAGCTGAGGGGACTGAGGCAGGGCATAGAATTTTCCCCGATGGAGACGGCTGGGAACCAGGTAATCCCGGGCACCCTCTGGAGTGCTGCGGGTCAAGATTGGGGTTTCTACCTCCCAGTAATCCCGCTGGCTGAGAAACCCCCGAATGGCCTGCATTGTCTGATGCTTGGTTTTAACGATTTCCAGCATCTCGGGACGGCGGAGATCGAGATAGCGGTACTCCAGCCGCAGATCCTCCCCGGCATTTACCTTATCCTCTATTAAAAAAGGCGGAGTTTCAGAAGGGGAAATGAGCTCTATTTCCTCTCCCATTATTTCAATCTCTCCGGTGGCAATCTCCCGGTTAATATTTTCCTCAGGCCTCTTCCGGATTAATCCTTTGACGGCTATGACATCTTCCTGGCCCAGTCGTTCGGCCATTTTCAGGGCCTCGGCAGAAATTTTCTTAGAGAAGACAAGCTGTACCAGGCCGGATCTGTCCCGAAGATCGACAAAAAGAAGTCCGCCATGATCCCGGGTGCGCTGTACCCAGCCTGCTACTGTTGCCTCTTCACCTATCATTTCCCTGTCAAGTTGACTGCAGATGTTGGTTCTATTTAACTTTCTCTGATTTGACAAATACATTAATGCACTCTCCTTATCATGCTCTTCAGGTTCAATAATTTAGTTCTCAAGCACTGCTTCTTTTCTTTCCCCGTTTTTGTGATTATTGATCAGCTGCTGCTAAATTTTGCGAAACACTATGCGGTTTACCGGTAATTTAATTTTGATAAAATTTAATATGTAAATGGTAAATATCAGCGCCTTATTCAAACTTTTAAAGAAGTATTTTTAAAAGAAGGATAACTTTTTAACATAGGCAACTATTTTCTCCAGAGAAGCTTTAAAAAACTGCTTTGAAGTTTTTAACTACCACATCATTGTCCTCCCAATTTTAGTTAATCCTGAAGATTTGATTTTGATAAAAAAACCTAAAATAATAACTGTACCGGGATGGTATAACTTTTAAAATAAACAATTCCCCGGTACAGAATGATGCTTTCACTATTACTGGCGGTACAGAATAAGAGAATAATACTTTCACTATGTAATAGGATAATACTTTCACTATTACTGGCTTGATATCTTGATATCTGCTTCATGCTTTGTCTGAAGCAAATGATCCGGATACAAAAGAGAGATCCTGAAAGAAATGGCATAAAAAAAGTAAAAAAATAAAAGTAAAATAGTTTCTTATAGTTTTGAATAGCTTATAAAGATAGCCGGTTTTTGCACCCCGGCTTTGTGTGAAAACACCCCAATAAACCAAATATGAAAGGACTGAAGTTAAAGATAAAAGCAATTTTGTAAATGTAAGTAGATGAAAATATTATAGTTATTAGGATAAAGAGATAAAATAAAAAGAAAGAAAAATCATCAGATCCAGCAAGGTGAACTGTGTTAAAATTTGACAGGACATCTGTCGAAAATTGTCAAGGAACCCGGTACCGACCATTAAGGCTCAGGCTCAAACACTTTACTCATATGCTCCAGGATCCCATCCAGGGGAACGGACTCTTCCTCACCGCTTTTCATGTCGCGGAGGGTAACCTCGCCGGCTTTAAGCTCTTCGCTGCCGATGATCAGGCAGTAACGGCTGTTTTTGCGGTCGGCATCCTTCATCTGGCTGCCGACACTGCGGCCGCCGTAGTCCCGATCGGCCGAGTAACCAGCTTGCCTCAACCGGTGGAGGATATCCAGAGATTCTGCTTCGGCTTCCTCGCCGATGGTGGTGATGTAGACCTGGAGATCATCGCCAAATTCCCGGGCGGCCTCTTCCAGCAGAATCTCCAACCTTTCCAGTCCCAGAGCAAAGCCGGTGGCAGGGATGTCGCGGTCTCCGATCTCTTCCAGGAGGCCGTTGTATCTGCCTCCAGAAAAGATGGCATCCTGGGCCCCCAGTTCATCGGACTTGACTTCGAACACGGTGTTGGTGTAATAATCCAGTCCCCGAACCAGGGTAGGCACCTCTTTGAAGTCCAGCTTGAGTTTTTCCAGACCCTGTTTGACCTGACTGAAGTTTTCCTGGCAGTCGGGACAGAGATAATCGGTTATCACCGGGGCCTCGCTAACGATCTCCTGACAGACCGGACTCTTGCAGTCCAACACCCGGAGAGGGTTGGTTTTCAGTCTCTCCTGGCAGTTTTCACAGAGTTCCTCTTTCCCGGCTAAATAGGTCTTGAGCTCCTCAAGATAGGAAGGTCGGCACTCGGGACAGCCGATACTGTTGATTTCCACATAATAATCCTCGAAACCAAATTCTTCAATAAAATCTATCCCCAGCGTGATTATCTCGACGTCAACATCGGGGGCATCGCTGCCTATTACTTCAACTCCGAACTGGTGGAACTGACGATAACGTCCGGCCTGAGGTCTCTCGTAGCGGAACATAGGGCCAAAATAAAAAAATTTTTTAGGTAAGGCCTTACCGTAAAGCTTATGTTCTAAGAAAGCCCGGGCTACCGGAGCGGTGCCCTCCGGCCTCAGGGTGATGCTTCTATCGCTCTTATCGGTGAAGGTGTACATCTCCTTCTGAACTATGTCGGTGGCCTCGCCAATTCCCCGGGCAAAAAGTTCAGTATGTTCAAATATCGGGGTCCTGATCTCCTGATAATTGTAACGCCGGCAGATCTCGTGAGCATGTTTTTCAATGTAATTCCATTTAAAAGAAGCGGGGGGCAAAATGTCATTTGTCCCCCGCGGAGCTTTGATTGTCATAATTTTATCACCTATTCCGGTTCTTTCTGATATCTGCTGTTAAAATTAAAGCTGACTGTCTAACTGTCATTAAAGGTGCTTTAAGAGTGCTTTTAAGCAAGCTTTAAGCCTGCTTTGTTTAATTTATTGATTTTCAGAAGGAATTGCCCTAAAAGCTGCTTTATTCCAGAGGTTCAGTTTCCAGGGGATCTTCCTCCAGATCCTCATCCAGATCCTCTTCCAGTTCTTCCTCGGGATCTAGTTCTTCCAGCTCCTCGAGATCCTCTTCATCCAGCTCTTCGCCCTCCGGCAGCGGAGCCATTCCTTCGGCACCAACTTCCTGGTACTGCTGCTGAATGTCGACAAACTTCTCCATCTCTTCAGCAGCCCGGTCCTCCGCTTCCAGCTGGCTGTAAGCCATATTAAGCTGATAGCGTGCCATTAGATTCCGGCCGGCAAATTCTGAAGCCTGGTCGTACTTCTCCAGAGCCAGTTCTTCTTCTTCAATCTGGCGGTAATGTTCTCCCAGTTGATAGGCAAGCTCCCAGTTTTCAGGATCCTCATCCAGGGCTTCAATCAGGACCTCTTCAGCTTCAGCATGTCTTTCTTCATTCTGATAGGTTTCGGCCAGGAAAATATAGAGAGCAGGGTCTCTGCTGTATTCCAGAGCGCTGTGGAACTGTTGTCGGGCTTCCTCATAACGATCTTCTTCCATATATTTCAGCCCCTGCAGACCGGGGTCCTTAATTTCTATCTCGGCAGAGGCTTTCTTCTCAGCCAGCCAGTCGTCAAAGGCCTGCTGTTTCTTTTCTTCTCTCAGGCGGGTTTCAATCTCCTGGTGGGCTTCCTCGGCCTCCTCTTCATCCAGATCTTCATCTTCATACTGTTCGGAAAATCTTTCCTCTATCTCCTCTTCCGAAACACTGACATCTCCCTGAATATCTTCCCTGGCTTCTTCAACCATAGCCTGCTGTTCTAAAGAAAAGCGCAGACTCTGCCGTAGATCTTCCATGGTCATGCCCTGCATTTCCATGATCTGTTCCAGTTCTTCCATCTCCATCTGATTCTGATCCAGTATCTGCTGAAGGAATTCTTCAATTTCAACTTCGCTAACTTCCGGGCTGATTCCCCGCTCCCGGGCTTCCTGAATTATAAGGTTCTCTTCTATTAGAGATTCCAGAATGCTGAGCCGAAAAGGCAGCATCTGAGAACGGGTGAAATTGGCGGTCTGCTGGCGATAGTTATCCAGAATATTGAGATACTGCTGGCGGGGGATCTCCTCCCCGTTAACAACCACTATGGCATCCTGAATATCGGTCGGGCCCTCCGGCTGACCACCGGTATCGCCTCCAAAAAGAGCACCGTAACCCATAAAACCACCACTAATTACAAAGGCTACAACCACAATATAAACTATTATTCTACTATAATTCCTGAGTTCATTAAACATCCTTTAAATTAACCTCCCTTAGGCAGAAAAACTATACTCTTTTGTCTCGTACTGAAACTTTTAAGCAGGCATTAAATTTGGACGGTATTAAACCAATATTAAAAATGATAAATAATTGTTACAGAAAAACAGACCCCGGTGGGGATCCAGTCCAGGATTCCAGGCAGGATTTTCGGGTAAAAATGAATATTTGTCCCTGGGCAGAAATCAAAAAGTATTTATAATTGGCATTTTTATTTTACCTTAGAGTCCGGCAATTGTCAATTATATTCAGGTTATTAAGGTGCCGGTTTTGCAATCTAAAAAAACTATCCATTTTTGGGGCAAACTTTTTTTGCTGGCTGCTTCATTTTTTCTGACTTTAAGCTTCCAGAAAGTAATCCCGGTTGTTAACGCCTTAAAACCGGATAAACCTCTTCCTTAAACTTTTTTAGAGTGGTCGGTTCACCGTGGCCGGGATAAACTCGGGTTTCCGGTGGAAGCTCCCGCAGTAGAAGATCGACAGATTTCTTTAACTGCTGCTGGTCTCCCCCGGGAAGGTCGGTGCGGCCAATGCCACCACTAAAAATTAAATCACCGGCAAAGATCAAATTTTCGGAGGATGAATAAAGCGCCAGGCTGTCTGGCGAATGTCCGGGAATATGGTAGGTCTCGAAGACTTCATTGCCCAGCTTCAGAACTGCTCCGGCTTCCAGACTGCAATCAGGCTCAGGACTGCTGTAATCCGCTCCCATAAAGACTGACAGGTTTTTCCGGGGATCGGTCAGGTTGTCAGCCGCCGAAGGATGGGCCAGAAGTTCCGCCGCTGAGCCGGCCAGCAGAGTCTTATTTCCTCCAATGTGGTCATAATGGCTGTGGGTATTTAAAACATATTTTAAAACGGCTTCTTCGGTCTCAATTGTGCTCTTAATTTTGTCGACCTCTTTTTTTGAGCCAGGGTCAATCACCAGAGCTTCTCCTGAACTTACCACAACATAACAGTTGGTGGCATTTCTGCCTGTTTTAATCGTGGTTATTTTAATATAAATCACCCCTGGAAAAATTATTTACCCTGCTGTTCCCTGCTGTTAAAAATTTTTCTGACTGTCCAGCAGCAGGGTTACCGGACCATCATTGATCAAATCAACCTCCATCATAGCCTTGAATTCTCCACTGGCCAGCGGAAGGCTATAATCTTTAAGTTTCTCCAAAAAATAGTCATAAAGCTCCTCTGCCCGCTGAGGAGAGGCGGCCTGGCTGTAGCCGGGGCGACGTCCCTGATGGCAGTCTCCATAAAGAGTAAACTGGGATATTATTAGCAGTTCTTTATCCAGTGCCAGAGCCGAGAGATTCATTTTACCCTCCTCATCGGCAAAAATCCGGAGATTGACAATTTTATCAGCCAGGTAATCAGCATCTTCCTGGCTGTCCTCCTCTCCCACCCCCAGAAAAACGCAGAGACCTGAATCTATGGCACCCACTTCTTTTTCATTTACCAGAACCCTGGCTTCGCTAACTCGTTGAACCACTGCCCGCATGCTGTATCTCCTCCTGCTGATAATGGTGAATTTACTAATAAAAAATGAATGATGCGATAAGGTACAATATTAGCTGAATTTTTACCTGCTATTTTAAGTTAAAAATTAAGATGGCAATTACTGCGCCGGATATTGCTGGAGTCAAGGCCAGTGCCGCTGTATTTTAACTGGGTCGGGAGCGGCTGACAGAAAGCACGCCGGAGACGTTTTCTATTTTTTTAATTAAATCCCGCATGTGTTCCAGGCTGCTAAGTTCCACCGCAAGCTTAATATAGGCCTGATTGTATTTATCAGTGTTGGCCATCACTGAATGAAGTTCAATCTTTTCCTTGGAAATCAGGCCGGTTATTTCATTGAGCAGAGCTGATTTATTGACCGCCCGGATGGAAAGTTCAACCTGGTAGGAGCCGGTGCGGGTGCCGCTCCAGCTAACCTCGATAAATCTATCTTTGCTGAGGCCCTTGAGGTTGGGGCAGTCCGAGCGGTGGACAGAAACTCCCCGGCCCCTGGTGATATAACCGACTATATCATCGCCGGGTACCGGATTGCAGCACTGGGCCAGACGGACCAGAATATCATCCATTCCTTTAACTCTGACACCGCGGTCAGTAGACTTTTTCCGGGGTTTGCTGATCAGATCCTGAAGCTCAACCTGTTTTTTATACTCCTCCGGAATCTTATTTATAACCTGACGGGTAGTCAGCTGATCGTAGCCAATGGCGGCATACAGAGACTCCAGGTCCGAATAGTTCAATTCTTTAGCTGCCTTCTGCAGAACTTTTTGTTTTTCTTCCTTGGATAATTCAATTTCATCCTTTTCCAGAGCCTGGAAGAGAGATTTTTTGCCGCTGGCCACAATCTTCTCCTTCTGCTGCTGCTTAAACCAGCGCTTTATCTTGCTCCTGGCCCGGGAGGTCTTGACGAATTTCAGCCAGTCCCGGGTGGGACCGGTGGAATTATTGGAAGTCAGGATTTCCACTATATCGCCATTTTCCAGGCTGTATTCCAGCGGAACTATTTTGCCGTTGACCTTGGCCCCCACACAGTTGTGGCCGACCTCGGTATGGATGTTATAGGCAAAATCCACCGGGGTTCCTCCCCGGGGCAGAGAAATGACATCGCCCTTGGGGGTGAAAACAAAGACTTCGTCCTCAAAGAGATCAATCTTTAAAGTTTCAATAAATTCGTGGGGTTCCTGGAGATCCTTCTGCCATTCCAGGAGCTGGCGGAGCCAGGAGAGTTTCTCCTCAAATTCACCGTCGCTCCTTTTTCCCTCCTTGTATTTCCAGTGGGCGGCAATTCCGTATTCGGCGGTACGGTGCATCTCCCGGGTCCGGATCTGAACCTCCAGGGGATCACCATCAGGGCCTATTACGGTGGTATGAAGGGACTGGTACATGTTGGATTTGGGCATGGCAATATAATCCTTAAAGCGGCCCGGCATTGGTTTCCAGATCTCGTGAATTATGCCCAAAACCTCATAACATTCCCGGACTGAGTCTACCAGAACCCGGACGGCTGTCAGGTCATAAACTTCATTAAAGTCTACTTCCTTCCTTTCCATCTTTTGATAGATACTGTAAAGATGCTTGGGCCGGCCGGAGATATCGGCCTTGATGTCCTCCTCTTCCAGATGATTATTAATTTTATCAATAGCCTCCTGGATCTGGTCTTCTCTCTCCTTGCGGTTGGCTGCTATTTTGCGGGAAACCTCATAATACATTTCGGGCTTGAGATAGCGGAAACAGAGATCCTCTAGCTCCCACTTAAGACGGGACATCCCCAGCCGGTGGGCCAGAGGGGCATATATATCCAGGGTCTCCTGGGCCTTTTCCAGCTGTTTCTCCCGGTTCATGTAACCAAGGGTTCTCATATTGTGCAGCCGGTCGGCCAGTTTAATTAGAACTACCCTGATATCATCGGCCATAGCCAGGAACATCTTGCGCAGACTTTCAGCCTGCTGTTCCTCCTTGGTCTTAAACTGAATCCGGGTCAGTTTGGTGACACCATCTACCAGCAGGGCAATTTCCTCGCCAAACTCCTCGACAATTTCTTCTCTGGTTATTTTGGAATCCTCCAGGACATCATGAAGCAGTGCTCCGGTGATGGTGGTTAAATCCAGCTCCAGCTCGGCTAAAATATAGGCCACTCCCAGGGGATGATCGACATAGGGCTCCCCGGAAATACGATATTGACCCTGATGAGCCTCCTTACAAACTTCATAAGCTTGCTTAATCTCACTCAAATCAGGGTCAGTTATATAGGTTTTAATTTTTTTGAAAATCTTATTGAGATCCATAAAATACTCCTAACATTCTGGGGCCAGAAATAATTTTTCCCGGCAGCATATTATTAAAAATACCGGGGTATCCGGGTGATTAATAAAATTTATTTGTGATCATTTGCGTTCCTTTGAAATCTTTTGTGAGTTTTTCTAAAGCTGGTTAAAAGTGGTTAAATCGGGTTTCTCTTGATATTTATTATCTTAAGCTATGATTTATCTCGAAGATGGTAAAAGCCTGTTAATTAAACCTGATAATTACAAAGGCAAAGTCAAATCCTGATAATTTGTCTGGAGAGAAGCTGACTTTCTAAAGTTAAACTACTCTTCTAGAAGAGAATAAACATCATATCCTTCTAGGTCAGCCCGGCCGTTGAGGTCAACCAGTTCAATTAGAAAACCTATACCTGTTACTTCTCCCTTCAGGCCTTCAATTAATTCCACAGCTGCCCGGGCAGTTCCCCCGGTGGCCAGCAGATCATCTACCAGCAGCACTTTATCTCCGGGTTTGCAGGCATCTCTGTGCATCTCAAGGGTATTGGTTCCGTATTCCAGTTCATAGCTGGCAGAAATCTTGTCAGCCGGCAGTTTACCCGGTTTGCGGATGGGAATAAAACCCTTATCAAACTTATAGGCCAGGGTAGGCCCCAGCAGAAAGCCCCGGGCCTCAATCCCGGCAATATAATCAAATTCCCGTTCCTGATAGTGCTCGGCCATCCTGTCTATGGCCTGACGGAAGGCCGTGGTGTCCTGGAGAAGCGGAGTTATATCCTTAAAAAGTATGCCTTCCTTGGGAAAATCGGGTATTTCTCTAATATAATCTGATAAATTCATCACTATCCTCCTCTTGATATTCTCTTGAAATCCTGTTTCAACCCTTGAAATTATTATATTAAATACCTGATAAAATTATAATTTAAGTCCCTGCTGAAGCAGAGCAAAGAGCTCTCTGAGATCGCTTGAAAAAACCAATTCTTTAAGCCGGGCAAAATCCTCTTTAATTTCAACATTTCTATTATATCTTATTGAATGGGAGAAGTCCAGTTTGACCGGGAAACTGCCTGTTATCCGGTAGTCCTTTTCTTCTTTTTCTTCCCTGGTAACCAGCTCCAGCTCTTGCCAGATTTCCAGCAGCTGATCGACTGCTGCTGGCTTTAAGCCGGGACAATCTTTCAGCAGTCCGGGAAGTTCCTTCCTGGTGAATCTTTCCTGCCGGCTGATTAACTTCCAGGCCTGCTCTAGTGCCTCTTTGCTTATAAGCCGATGCTGCAGTATCCTCTGATTGGCGCTTAAATCTTCCTTGCCAAAAAGGAAATATAATTCCAGCTTCTCTATACTGCCCCTGTCTGAGTTGTCCTCTGTCTGGCTGGATTCAAAGCCAATAACCTGAATCATTTCTGCCAGGGAAAAGGGAAGTTCAAAAAAAACTACCTGACGGCGGTTGCTTGCGGCGGCCTTATCTGCCGAGGTGCAGCAGAGGGTCCGGGGAAATTTTTCCTCGAGTTCGGCCTTTAACTTTCTGTTATTGAGATAGATTAGGCAGGAGTTTAGATCTCCTGGAATTGAAGCAATCACCCTGCAGGGGTCACCGCAGTTCCGGAAGTCATGAAGTTTTAGATTGCCGCCGGAATATATTATGGGATAATCCTGCTGCCGGCTGACCGGAACCAGGTTCTTAAGATTAAGCTGGACCGTGTGTCTGCCCTGCCAGTTATTATCCTCGACCCGGGCAATGAGGTTATAGCTGCTGTCGGTGCCGGGAAAATCAAAATCCTGTGCCAGATTAAAGCCAATACCCTTAAGTCCTCCGGAGGTTGTCAGCTGAAGATGGCTGTTATCGCGGCCCACCGCCCTGGCCTGCTGCAGGCTGACCTGAGGCAGGAGAAAGGTGGGAGCAGGATTGCCAATGCCATGGGGTTTTAGAGTTTTCAGCTCCTGATAAAAATCCAGCGAAATCTGCTTCTCACTCAAAATGTCATCTATCTGCCTGGCCGGAATGAAATCGCGGGAGCTCAAATTCTCCTTAAGATAATTATTAAAGGCCCGGCGAAAGTCAGCAACCTTCCCGGCTTCTATCTCCAGGCCGGCAGCCTGTCTGTGGCCGCCAAAACCCAGGAGATGGGAACTGCAGGCCTTGAGGGCCCGATGAAGGTTAAGGGCAGAGATGCTGCGGCCCGAACCCCGCCCCCGGTCTGTTTCAGCAGGATTAGAGCTGTTTTTTTCGGTTTCTGACCGGTTATTATCACCGGCTTGAACCGGACCCCGGGTTTTCTCAGCCTGTTTCTTACCCTCCAGGGCTATCAGAATCACCGGACGGTAATACTTCTCAACCAGCCGGGAGGCCACAATGCCGATTACTCCGGGGTGCCAGCTGCGGGAGGCCAGAACAATTCCCTCCTCTTCACATGGTGGGCTGGCTTCGATCATTTCGAGGGCTTCTTCCAGGGTCTGGTCCTCTTCCTGGCGGCGTTGATAGTTATACTCCACCAGGTTTTGAGCCAGCCCCTCTACCTGCCGGCGGTCCCCGGCCAGCAGAAGCTGCAGGGCCTGATCAGCTGATTTAATCCGGCCGGCGGCGTTGATCGGAGGGGCCAGGATATAGCCTATCTGGCCGGCTGAGATTTCCCGGGAAAGATCAAGGGAAAGGCTCCCGGCCAGAGCCTGAAGCCCGGGGTTATCAGTGTTTTTTAGGACCTTAAGGCCCTCCCTCACCAGAATCCGGTTCTCACCCTGCAGGGGAACCAGGTCCGCCACCGTACCCAGAGCCACCAGATCAAGCCTGGATTTGAGATAGGGAGTCAGGGGGCCAGAATCGCTGTCAGGACTCGCTATCCTGGTTTCCAGGTTCTCAAAGTTGCTCCCAGAGCTGTGAGATTCGGTTTTAAAGCCACCAGGAGCCGGATCAGAATTATTACCCGGGTTTTTCTCAGAAATAGTCTTTTTATCAGGCGGGTTATCCTGGCTATTTTGCCGGCTTAAGCGCTGCTGCTCCAAGGCCTGGCAGAGCTTAAAGGCTGTCCCCACGCCGGACAGGCCGCCTTTAATTTCAAGATCTCCCTCCAGCAGGTGGTGGTTGATGAGAGAAAGAGCGGGAGGCTGTTCATCTGCAGGTTCATGGTGGTCGGTCACAATGACATCAATACCCCGTTCCTGTAAAAATTTAATTTCTTCCAGGGCGGTGATACCGCAGTCAACTGTGATTACCAGTTCAAAATTTTCCAGGCCAAGGCTTTTAAAAGCTGCAAGATTAAGACCGTAGCCATCCCGGATCCGATCCGGAATATAATAGAGGCATTCCACAGCCCAGATTTCAGTTAGATAATCAAGGAGCAGGGCGGTGGAAGTTATGCCGTCCACATCATAATCGCCGTAGATTAAAACTCTCTCCTGCTCTTCCCGGGCCTGGCTGATCCTGGTCAGAGCCGAAGGAATACCGGGAAATTTCAAGGGATCACTGAGATTTTCAGGCACCGGCCGGAGAAAACTCTCAATTTCCTCCGGTGTCAAACCCCGCTGCTTGAGAATCCGGACAGCGGGGGAATCTAAACTCTGAATTGTGGGATTTTTTATCTGCCATCTTTCCTGCATAGCAACCAACTTCCCTTTATCAGTCAATTTAAATTAATAAAATTTTGGATAATAGTAGGGATAGAAAGAATCTTGCCAGGCCTCAGGCCGGATGTTTCATGAATTAACTAAAAATATTGCAGAGGTACAGGTCGATTGTTTCAGGAATTAGCAAAAAATATCGCAGAAGCATCAGGAAATATTAAAACCGGCCGGAGCGGAGGATGGAGATTACCAGCCAGATGCCAAGAACTCCGGCCATAAAAAATCCCAGAAAACCAAAGAGAGGGATTCCCCGGAAGAGGGGCTGCACGCCGGTTTGAATGATCATGGAAGAGCCCACGATCAGGGAGGAAATTATTAGACTGATTGACAGGCGGTTAGAAGCAAAGTCGATTTCATTGATCAGGTTCTCAAGATTCTGGTGTTTGAAACCCAGGGTTAATTCATTCTGGGCCAACTTCTCCAAGATCTGGGCAAAGTTTTCAGGATAATCCTTGATGCTGTTGCGAAACTGCCAGAGGTTCAGTCCCAGACGCTTTAAAAGATTATCGGGGCGGAGACGGTCCCGGAGCAGGTCTCCCAGAAAATCATTGCCTATTTCCACAATGTTAAATTCGGGGTCCAGACTGGAACCGACACCCTCACTTAAACCCAGGGCCCGAAAAAGCAGGAAAAATTCCTGGGGCAGCCTGATGTGATGCTTGAAAACAATCCGCTGCAGATCCTGAAATAAAACTCTGAAATTGATATCCTCCAGACGCCGGTTATAATAGCTGTGGATAAACTCTTCAATGTCAATCAGGAGTTTGCGCTCATTAAAGTCCCGGGGCAAGTCACCAATTTCTACTATTATATCCTTGATGACCTCTACATTGCGACGCAAAAGAGCGGCAAAGAGCAGGGCAAAATAATCCCGGTCAACCTTGCTGATCTGTCCCATCATGCCGAAATCAACATAGGCCAGCCGGGAGCCTTCAATAATAAAAATATTCCCGGGATGGGGGTCGGCATGGAAAAATCCATCAATCATAACCTGTTTGAGAAAGACCTCGGCCCCCAGGCGGGAAAGCTTTTTATTTTCAATCTCAGTGAAATCTTCAATTTTGCTGAGCCTCTGACCCTGAATCTCCTCCATCACCAGCACCCGGTCGCTGCTGTAATCTTCGTAAACCTGAGGAACAACAATATCTTCATACCTGGCGTGATTGGCATTAAAGCGCCGGATATTGGTAAGCTCCTGGCTGAAGTTAAGTTCTTTGAAGAGGGTTTCCCGGAATTCCTCAACCAGACCAATCGGGTCAATAAAATCAGGCAAGATTCCCCGGTTTAAAGCTATCTCCGCCAGGTCGGAGATAATTTCCAGGTCAACCCGGACCCTTTTCCTGATTCCCGGACGCTGGATTTTGACTATTACCGGCTCTCCGGTTTTCAGCCGGGCCTTATGAGCCTGGGCAATCGAGGCTGCGGCCGTCGGTTCTTCGGAAAACTCCTGAAAAATTTCCTCCAGACAGTCCTCGCCCAGCTCGTCCTCTAACACCGTGGTTATTTGAGAAAAATCGACTGCAGGAACCTCATCCTGCAGTCGACGGAATTCTTTAATATATTCAGGGGGCAGGATGTCGGGCCTGGTGCTTAAAAGCTGACCCAGTTTGACATAGGTCGGCCCCAGATCCTCCATCACCCGGCGCAATCTTGGCGGCAGGCTGGCAGGCTCTTCCAGCTTTTCATCCCGGGAAAATCTGTCCTCCAGGGGAACAAATCTTCTCAAGTCAAAACGGTCCAGTAGAAAGCCCAGCCCGTTTCTCAGGAAGACCTGGCTGATTTCACGGTATCTTTGAAAATGTTTGTATTTTTTCCTGAGATTAAATAGCATGACAGACCAGGTCTCCCGTTAGTCTTCCGGGTTTTCGCTGCAAATTTCCTTGAGTCTGTCGACTTCCTTCTCCAGCACTTCCACTCTGCTGGAGAGATCTTCCAGATCCTCCAGGGAGGAAAAACCCAGATCCCTAAGCTTCTTTTCTATTAATTTTTCAAGTTCATCCTTCTTCTCATCGCTCTTCTGCCGCCATTTTTTGATGAGCTCCTCGCCCTGTTTGCGGGTGAGATCTCCTTCTTTGATCATGGTGCTGATTACTTCTTCCATCTTCTCCACGGTCAGATCCAGAGAGCCCAGACCGCGATATAAAATATCTTCCAGGTTTATCTTCATTGGCTTTCAACCCCCTTTAAAATTGGCTCGGAACTTAAACTAACTCCGAGATTTTGCTCTGGCTTTCGCTCTTATATCCCAGTCAACCAGAATCGGACTGGCTACAAAAATTGAAGAATAGGTTCCCACTGCCAGGCCGATAAAGAGAGCCAGCATAAAGGTTCTGATGGCAGCGCCTCCAAAAAAGTAGATGGCCAGAATGGCTACCAGAGTGGTCATTGAGGTATTGATGGAACGGGGCAGGGTATCGACCACCGCCCGGTTGGCCTGTTCAATAAAGGGCATTTTCCGGTAGAGTTTCATGTTTTCCCGGATCCTGTCAAAGATAACAATGGTGTCATTGATAGAATAACCGACAATGGTAAGAAGTGCGGCTACAAAGGCGGTATTGATTTCTCTGCCCAGCAGGGCAAAGATGCCCACGGTAAAGAGCACATCATGGGTCAGGGTAGCCAGGGTGGTTACCGCAAATCTAAGCTCAAAGCGAAAGCTGATATAGGCTGCCATGGCCAGGCCGGCTACCAGCAGGGCCAGCAGGGCCTGCCTTCTCAGTTCCTGACCGATGGTCGGACCTACCATGTCGGTTCTTAAAACTTCAGCCCCGGCAAATTCAGCCACCACGGCATTTTCCACCTGTTCTATCTCATCAGGGGATAGTTCACTGGTTCTGATGATGACACCCTGATATTGATCTTCGATGGTGGTCTGCAGGGTGGCATCCTCGGCAATTCCGATCTCGGTCAGCACCGCCCGCACATCTTCAGTGGAAATCAGTTCATCAAAGCTAAACTCTATAATGGTCCCTCCGGCAAAATCAATCCCCAGATTGAGACCAAAGATAAGCAGAGAAAGCAGGGATAATATTACAATTGCTCCCCCCAAGATAAACCAGATTTTTCTTTTACCCATTAAATCAAGTCTGGCACTGTCAAAATTAAGCATTCTGCTGAACCCCCCTGTTGGCACCGAAGGACTTCTCGGTCTGAATCATACTGGACTGGGAAAAGACATCAATCAGACTTCTGGTGATCAGGAAGGCCGTGAACATGCTGACTAAAATTCCAATAATCAGGGTGACGGCAAATCCTCTGACTGCACCTGAAGTAAAGTAGGCCAGAATTGAGGCCGTAATCAAAGTGGTAACATTGGCATCAACAATGGTAATATAGGCTCTCTTAAAGCCGGCGTCAATAGCCGCTCTGATACTTTTCCCGCTGTTGCGCTCGTCCTTGATGCGCTCAAAGATAATAATATTAGCATCGACAGCCATACCAATGGAGAGAATGATACCGGCAATTCCGGGCAGGGTTAAAACTGCCTGCAGGCCGGCCAGGGTTCCCATCATTACTATACCATAGATAATCAGACTGGAGGCTGCCAGAATTCCGGGAAATTTATAATAAAAGATCATATAAATTGCTACCAGGGCCAGGCCGATCAGTCCGGCTCTGATGCTCTGCTGGATGGCTATTGCCCCCAGGGTGGGTCCCACTGTCCGGCTCTCCATTACTTCTACCGGTACCGGCAGGGCACCTTCCCGGATCAGGATGGCGTCTTCTTCAGCTTCCCGGACATTGGCATAGCCGGTTATCTGGCCCTGATCCCGGATCACCGACTGGACGGTGGGGTTGGTCAGCTGCTCCTCATCCAGATATACTCCAATCCGCTGACCCATATACATCCGGGTAATTTCTTCGAATTCTCTTGAACCCTCGCGGTCCAGCTGAAAGGAGACCACCGGGCGGCCGTGTTCATCATAGCTGGCCCGGGCGTCTGTTATTCTATCTCCGGTTAACAGCACCTCTCCCTCGGGGTTGCGGATGGTAAGCATGGCTGTCCGGCCGATGGTTTGAATTGCTTCCGAAGGATTATCAACAGCCGGCAGCTCGACAATAATGCGATCCGAACCCTCGGTCTGAATGACCGGTTCTGAAAGGCCCAGCTCATTTACTCTTCTTTCAATAACACTGACAATTCCTGTCATGGTTTCGCGATCAATGGTTCGCTCCTCGGTTTCCTGAGCCTGAAGAACAATATGGGCCCCGCCCTCCAGGTCCAGACCGAGATTAATGCCGTAAAAAGAATAAAGAAATATTGCCAGGGCTATAACACCGACAATAAAGGCAATTTTCAGCCTCCGTTTTTGTTTATACCTCATAAATTCATCCTCCTACAAATCAAAAATAAATTTTAGTAAAATAAAAGATAATTATTCCTGATTATCAATATTATATTCCTCGTGCTCCAGAACCCTCATCTGATTCAGGGGCCAGAAAACCCAGAAAGCTTTACCGTGAATGGAATCCCTGTCAACATAACCAACCAGACCGGGAAATCTGCTGTCGGCACTGTGATTGCGGTTATCACCCAGCACAAAATATTCCCCTTCGGGAACCTCGAAGGGTCCTGAATCTCCAATGTCACGCATATCTTCCATGATATAATCTTCTTCCAGAGGTTCACCGCTAACATAAACCTGTCCATTCCTGATATAAACGGTATCTCCGGGCAGGCCAATTATTCTCTTGATATATCTCTGATCACTGGCCCCCTGGGGAGTAAAGACCACTATTTCTCCCCGCTGCGGGTCACGAAAGCGGTAAATCAATTTATTGGCTATCAGTCTTTCTCCATTATCCAGGGTTTGCTGCATGGAGCTGC
>SL_8KL_010_SEDDRAFT_10000762_pt1 | contig 28176 bp, 47 predicted proteins | sample SodLakKL_010_SED_4_FD_11160 | JGI IMG/M metagenome (IMG submission 11160) | reverse complement strand
ATTATATCTTAGTTGAAGAACAACCTGATAATAGGTATCCAGCTAGAAAGTTTAAGGTAGTAGAAAAACCTGAAGATGAAGTACTAGAATATACTGATGATCCTTGGAGGATTGCAAGGGATAATCCTTACTCATTGATATTAGTGGTATATTTACCTGAGAAGGGTGGCTATGGGATTGTAGCAGGTGCTAGATGGCATACGTTACCTGACAAGCCTATAGAGGTAGAAGATGAGGAAGAGGAAGTTAATCCTACCGAGTATCTAAATCCTTACAGGTTTGACCATAATTCGGATATAAGACATTGGTACCATATAGGTCATTTCGATAAAGTATTTAATTACTTTGCAGAAGATGCTTACGGAGATGGTAGCATTTCTGTGGTAGAATCTCATCCTTTTCATATTAACCCTCATGATGAATACTTGTATGCTGAAGCTGTTGAACAGAAAACTGTCGAAATATATGATGATGACGATAATTTAGTAGAAGAGATAGAATTCTGGGGAGCACTGGGTAGAAAAGGTGCGGAGGCTACTTACAACGATGTGTGTGGAGTTAGGGCTAAGATAGGCGTAGCTCCACAGACCCAGTCATATATGCATTTGGATGGTCAGGCTGTAATGGGATTTACCGTGGCAGCTCAACCTGTGTTAGGGTTAAGGTCAATGAATTATATATATGATGAAGAAAACGAGAAGGTTATAGAATTTCCAGCCTTAGGTGCTCAGATGGTATGCTATGATCCTTATGCAAAAGGTTGGCTCTTGATGATAGGTCATAGTGAACCCGATTTCTTTATTGAGCTTAATCCAGAAAATGCGTTATTCTTCAAGGAAGATTTAGTTCCTTATGAACCAGCTATTTGCAAGGTAGCAGATAAGTTTGTAGTATCTTCAAGTTCTTTTGACGACTCGATATATCATCAGAAGGCAGAAAAGGATCCAGAGTATGATTATCCCTATCCTAAGCTATCGGATGGTAAGGTTGTTGTAGATGCAGATACTTCTGAAGATAGATCTTTAAGTGTTGATTTCGATAGAAGTACTATGACTTTAACTATTAATTTAGCAGTAGATGTTGGAGAACTTGATGATAGTGAGAACACTATTAGCAATATTATAGATGCAATAGGTAGTAAAGTTGGTAGTATGGGAGATATGGATGCTTATGAACTCATGAGAGTTGATGAGCATGCAGTTGGTTACGATAAATATATACTTGATGGTTATGATTCTGATACGGTAATAGATGCGGGTGATGCTGATGAATATAGCTTCTCACCTCCTACTATAGAAACTGATGCAGCTCCTGTAGAACTGTTATTCTTGGTAATCAATGGTGAGTATGATGAAGAATCTGAAAGTATAATTAATACTTATGAACAGTTTAAGGAAGGTGAAACTGGGGAGGCTAAAGTTACAGTAGTTTTAGGTGTAGTGGATCCAGAAAGAGAAAATAGACTTGGTAAGAGTTATGATGATGATATTGATGTTATACTAGATGCTATAAACAGCGAAGATTTTATGGAAGAATATTTTATGACCGATGATGATGGTAAACCTATGTATCTTGTAGAAGTAGTTGACTTAAAGGATGTAGGTCATTATGGAGAAGATTTTACTAGCGAAGGCTATAAGCTAGGAACAGAAGAAGAGATAACTTATGCGGGTCATATAACGGGTGCAGTCCCTGCGACCTATGGTGTAGGTGCAGGTAAAATCAATCGGGTAGAAGTGGGCACTAACTACTTCTATAAATTATCTTACGGTTGGGATTATGCACCATTGGAGTGGGATCATAACGAATATTAGTTGTTGAATTAACGATTAATATTAAAGGTGGTGTGAGTGATGATAAGGAAGAAGATTATGTGTGGCGTACTGGTAGGGATTCTAATCTTCTCTAGTGTATACTTAGTAGGATGTATCGATCTTGAAGAATTACCTCAACCTACTATAGAAATTAGAATGGGTGATGATTAAATGTAGGATATATTCTTTGGATTAGGATTTGATAGAAGTAGTAAGTACTTTAATCGGAGGTGTATTTTGAATGTCTAAAGAGAGAATTAATGATTATTTAGACATGGAAAGATCGTTACATAGAAGGGAGAATATACCACAAGAAATTAAAGATGAATGTCATTATATCTTAGTAGAAAGAGAACCTACTGCAGAGTATCCTTCAAGAAGATTCCATATAACAAAGAAACCTGAAGATGAAGTTAGGAGGTATACAGATAATCCATGGAGACTAGCATCGGAGTTACCAGATACGATGAAGATGTTAGTTATATACTTACCTGATAAAGGGTCATTTGGTATAGTACACGGAGGTCGTTGGACTAAGTTATCAGATCGTAAGAAGGAAGAATTTCCTGAAACTACTGACATCGAAGAGGCTAATATGATAAGTCTGTCAGGAGAAGATGAAGTATCGAGTAATAATGAACCAGTAACAGAAACTTATACTGCACAACTAGACGTAGAGACTTATGGAGTGCCAGTCGTATTCCAGACTAGTTTCTCAGAAACAGATATAGATGATATAGGTGAAGGTTCAGTTGAGGATTTTTGTAGTGAAGAAGGAGTTACTGTCACTACTGATTCTAACGGTATTGCTAGTCTCAGTGTAACTTTTTCAGATGGACTTGATAAAGAAGAAGATATCGTAGCTAGTATAGATGATAGTCATTACTTAGTAGATTCGTCAGATGCTGATAATATCTCAGTTAGAGTAACTACAGTAAGTCAAGCTACTGAAGTAAGCATTGCAGGTGATGATGAGGTAAAATCTGACGGGATACTGATGAATGGTACTTATACTGCTACAGTCAATTTAGCTCAAGCAGGTATACCCGTGACTTTATCCACTGATTTTAGTGAAACAGATATTTTGTCTGTAGGAGAGCACTCTATAGAAGATTTTTGTGGTGATGGTATTACTATAGATACCGATGGTTCTGGTGAAGTAGAGATTGATGTAACTTTTGCTGAGCAAGTAGATAGTACGGAGTATATAACTGTCTCTATAGATGGTAGTGATGACTATGTGTATGAGTCTGACGATGCAGATATAGAAGTAACTGTACAAACGTTAGGAGCGTACGAGGTAACTCTAGCTGGAGAAGAGAGTCCTAGTTCCGATGGTGAGTCTGTAACAGAAACTTACACTGCAACTATAAATGTTAATATAGAAGGAGTACCAGTATACTTTACTGTAGATAGATTTGATCCAGATGATATAGATGAGGTAGATGGTGATAGTGAAAACGTTAGTGCCTTATTCGGTGAAACTGAAGATGATGCATATGTAGTTAGTACGGATTCTAACGGTGAAGCTAAAGTAGATATTACTTTTGCAGAAGATAAAGATGTTGTAGGAGATTTATTTGCTGCTATTGAGGCTGAGGATGATGGTGTAAGGTCTAGCGACTATGATAGTTTAGAAATTACAGTAGATACTCAGCCTGAACCTTAAGTAATAACAACTAGAGTAGATCCTGATTATATAATAGTTGGGATCTACTCTAACTCAAATAGCGATGTGCATCTAATGTCTAAAGAATCAATTAATCAAAATCTTGACTCAGAAAGAACTTTACATAGGTACAAAAATATACCTAAAGAAATTAGAGATCAGTGCCACTACATCTTAGTTGAAGTAGATCCTGATTCTAACTACCCTCCACGTAAATTCGAAGTAGTAAAGAAACTAGAAGATGATGTAATATCAGTAGTAGACGATCCTTGGAAGTTAATTAATATATTACCTTCGACCACTAAGATCCTAATAATATACTTACCCGAGAAAGGATCCTACGCTATAGCTTCAGGTAGTAGACATGATAGATTACCAGATCGTAATATAGAAGGTATTGAAGTTTACGAAGAAGTAGAAGAACCTACGGAGGATTATAAATTCACTTTTAAAGATGATGAATCAGGTGAAGAAGTAATTCCAGATGGATTTAAGCTTTTATACGATGAAGCTGAGAGACCTAATCCCTACTCTATCGAGTCAGACGAAGATGCCATTGAAGGTAAGAGAATTGTAGCTGACGGTTTAGTAGAGGAAGAATTAGAGGATATTAATCCTATCTATCTAAAGGATGCACCAGAGTCAGATATAGTTGAAGTAAGATCCATAATAAAAACACTAGAAGAGCAGTATCTTGATGCATTTATAGGATTTATGTCAGTAACTATAATTAGAATTCCCGAAACTATTGATGATCCTGATAATATTCCTTCAATTGCGGGATGCATACATACTCATCCAGAAGAAGGACCTATGTTAGCTGCAGGGTCTGCTATGCACGAGTTACCGTTTGTAGAACTTGCAGAACTCAAGTATGATACTCAGTACGAACAGGTTATAAGAGTTGAGTCAGATCATGAAAATGAAGAAGTTATTACTAAGGCTAAAATATGGGAGTTTGGTACGAGTGAGCCTGAGGAGTGGATGTTAGAAGATACACGAGATGTGAGTGGTTATGGTTCAGAAGAAAAAGATAATATACTCAATTCTGGCAAGCACGGAGTTACAAGCATGATAGGATTTGATGTTGTGGAAGAGAATAGCGTGCCTAAATCCACTAATATTGAAGCTGTTAGTTTTGGGTTTAATGGTGATGAGGCTCCTAGGTTCGATGAATATTATTCCGAGTGATAGGTGGTGATATATTATGCCAGAGTGGGTTCAGGATAAGAGTAAGTGGGAGAAGGCTAAGGAAGTAGTAAAGGATCAGTACGGTAAAGATGAAGATGATGGTGATGACTTCTGGAAGTTAGTAACGGGAGTTTATAAGAAGATGGGTGGAGGTATAAAAGGTGAAGATATGTTAGTACCTTCTGACGAAGTACTATACGATTCAGATTTTGATAAGCAATAATCCATGATAAGAGGAGGGTGTTTAATTGCCAGATAACATTCCTGAGCAAGGAGATATGAAGGGTTTACCTTATTGTAAGTACTGTTATATGAAGTTAACTAAAGGTTGGAAGGATTTTGGATGTACTAATTGTGGTGTTAAGGTTAGTGATGATGAAGTTATATGGACAAAGGATGATTAAGAGTTAAGTATTATAGGTTAGGATGGGTGATAATGCAGGATTTGTATAGTTTTCAGAAGCTAAAGGAATTAAGGGACGAATTGAATTATACTATATCCTTACTTCGAAGTAAGAGAAGGTACTACTGTAGTGATAACTTAGAGTTCTGGAGCACTATAGATAATAGGATGAATAAAGTATCTGGCGAATTGGATGAGTTGATTAAAAGCAAGGAGGGATGAACAGATGACTAATACATGTGGTCAGCCAGTAGGTTCGTTGTGTCATGAATTCACTGAAGAAGGTGAGTTACACAACTTTGAGTTTGATGTAGGAGTAGATGAATTCCATATCTCTAATCGTGGTGAAGAGGGCGTGTATTTTAAGATTGAGGATACTCCTGAAATCGGTGGCGAAGATTCTATGTATGTCCCTCCGAAAAAATCTATTAGTATGAGAAGCGATGAGAAAGTGTATTCTATAGAAGCTATAGCTAAGGGTGCTACTTTAGTTTATGTAGAAGGTTTTGTATATAGTGCTGATGTTATTGATGAAGTGAAGACTATGATGGGATTCCCTACTGTAGAGATTGCTATGGAGAGGGATTCTATCCAGACTATTATTAATAAGGCGTTTAGGGAAGTAAAAGAATTTATAACAGAATTTAGATACGTTACATTACCTTATCAAGATATAGTTGATGTGACTGATTACAATATGTATTACATAATGGATGTATATAAATCTCATGTGACGGATATTACGGAGTTATACGATGAATTTTATATACCTACATTCATGGCAGCTCCTCAGAAGATGTTCTGGTTAGATGATATTACAGAATTCTTGTTGAGAAGGCAGATTATTCATACCTTAAAGGAAAAGGTAGGTTATAGGTTAGTCAAATCTCATGAATCTGATAAGGATGGAGATTATTTGTATATAGATATGGCACCTCCGATTCCTGCAAGTTTTACTGTGTTGTATTGTCCTGATTTTAAGTCTGTAGACGACTTGAAAGAACCTTTTTGGAGGAATTTAGTGATTAGGTTAGCTACAGCGTATGCTAAGCAGGTAGAGGGTACTATCAGGTCTAAATATAAGATAGGTAACTTACCTTATGAGATTGATGGCAATGATCTTCGTAAAGAAGGTCAGGATGAAGAAAAGACTATAAGGGAAGAAATTGATGAAGGTACTTATGTATTCTATCCGTTGTAATCTTAAAGGGTAGAAGGGAGTGATTGTTAGATGTCGATGGATCTTGATAAGTATAATTTGAGTGAAGAAGAAAAGAAATTAACAGAGAAGGCGTTGGGAGAAATATTTTCTGGTGGCGATTCTGAGTTAGCAACGTCATTATGGTATGCGGATTATAAAGAGGTTCCAGTAAGTATAAAAACTTTTTTATCTGATCCTCATTACCTAGGTCAAAGCACAGGGAACGGTGAACTGGTTTATCGTTATATCCTTGATGAGTTATCACACGTATTTAGCCCTAAAGGAACAGATATAATGGAAGTGTGTCTTACTGGTGATACTCAGGTTAAATTACTTGATGGTACTACTGCTAGCATGGAGGATCTTTATAAACGACAGTTTGATGGTGAAGGTAAATTCTATGTGTACTCTTTTAACGAAGATACTGATGCAGTAACTGTAGGTGTTGCCCATACAATTATTCATAATGGAGTTAAGCCTGTGTATAGAGTAACTCTTGATAATGGTGAGTCGTTTAAATCCACAGATGATCATAAATTTTTAATGAGGGATAAGTCTTGGAAACGAGTGAGGGATTTAAAAGCAGGAGAAAGCTTTATGCCTATTGTTGATAGTGTTTATCAATATAAAGTAGTATCTGTAGAATTCGTAGGTTATGAAGAAGTTTATGATATGCAGGTGGATGATTGTCATAATTTTGGGTTATACTGTGGAGTGTACGCATCTAACTGTGTAACAGGTGCAATAGGAATTGGGAAGACTTCATTAGCTATCTGGGGATTGTGCTATTTACTTTATAGATTAATGTGTTTAAGGGATATGAGAACTTATTATAGATTAGCTGGTGGTAATGTAGGCGTTGCATTTTTTAATGTAACTTTAGAAAAATCTTATGGAGTGGCTTATAATAGGATGCAGGAGTGCTTAAAAAATTCTCCGTGGTTTTTAGAAAGAGGTCATTTATTAGGTAAGAAGCATATTCATTATAAACCTGACGCTCCTATTGACTTTGTAGTAGGTTCTTTAGAATCACACGGTTTAGGTGAGAATATTTATTGCATAACAGGAGATACTAATATAGTAACTAAGAAAGGTATTTATCCTATACATTCACTTAGTAATCAGCATGTAACTGTGTTGACTTATAATACGGTAACAGGTGGTATGGAATGGTCATCTATGGCATATGTGATTGATAGAGGTAAGAAAGATGACATTTATGAAATAGAATTAGAAGATGGTTCAGTATTTAAATGCACAGGTGATCATAGTATCTTAGTAGAAGATGCTAATGGTGAGCAGTATTATAAACAAGCTCAGGATTTAGTACCTGATGATGAAATAGTGGAAGGATCTATTGCTTGATAAGGAGGCAAGTTATTGTGAATAGTGGTAAAATAGATTATAGGGAGGATCAAGTAAGGTTAGCTACGGAGGGAAGCAGGAGGGTATTCGCATCTCCATTTCGTAAACCTCGTTCAGATATATGGTATTCTGCTAATAAAGTCTACAAAGAACGATTAAGTCTTAAGAAAGATAAGTAAAAATTATAGGCGGTGAGTCAAAATGGAAGGTATGATTAATGAATTTTTAATGGTAGCTTCTGTAGTAGGTGGTAGTTTATTTCTATTGATTATGATATTGATAAGCTATGTATTAGTTAAGATTAGATTGTTATTAGGTATGAATATTTCTGGGGAGGTGCTATAAATAATGGCTAATGGTAAAGAAAGGATTAATAAGAATTTAGATACTGATAGAACTTTACATAGGTATGAGAATATCCCTAAGCATATAAGGGATGGATGTCATTACATACTTGTGGAGGTAGATCCTATTAGTGATTACCCTCCACGTAGATTTGAATTTGTTAAGAAACCTGAGGACGAGATACTATCGGTGGTAGATGATCCGTGGAAACTTACTGCTATATTACCTCCGACTACTAAGATATTAATAGTTTACTTACCTGAGAAAGGATCGTATGCTATAGCATCAGGCAGTAGGCATGTCAGATTACCTGATAGAGATGTTGAAGCTATTGAATTACCTGTAGTTGAAGAACCTGAAGGTCTTATGTGGTATTTTTCAGATTATCCAGATAGTGATCCAGCGGATGTTCCTGGACTGGAGGCAGTATTCTATGATTCTGAGACAGACCCGATGTTTAAGGTTGAGGATGGAGTTTTGAAGGGTAAGTTTGTAGATAGTGAGGCTGTAGAAGGAGGAGCTGTACGTACTTATTCTACAGATCAAGCAGACATGTATAGTTTGAGGACGGTTATGAAAACTCCAGTAGAGTATACACATGCACCATTGATATTTTGTGCGATGCAGGATGAAGACACTATGACCGCTGTAATGCTTACTTTAAGTCCTCCTGAAGAACCTGAGGACCCTTACCAATTTAGCTATCAAGCGATGGTACATTCTGAGACAGAGTTGATTGAGTGGGAGACTGGTGATAATTTCCCTGGACATAGTGGTGTAGAATTACCGACATGGGTTGAAATATACGCTGAGATAGAGAAGAAGAGTGATACAGAGTTTTATTTACGAGTTAAAGCGATTGATCCAGAATATCGTGAAGTACTGATACCTGAGGAAGAAGTTGAAGTAGATACTGAGTTACCTGTTATTATTGATTTGTTGTTCAGTAGCGAATCTTCGAATCATGGTGTAGTGGTTTTAGAAGACTTTGATGAAGAATATACTGAATGGTTATTCCTATCTGTGGCTGCAGATGGAGTGGCACCTGAGCCTGTAAATTTAGTTTATCCAAATTAGGAGGTGTATTTTGAATGCCTAATAGAAATTTTGACGTAGAACGTCATTATTATCATAGGTTAGAAACTATCCCTAAGCATATAAGGGATGATGCAGACTTTATATTGGTACAAGAAGAACCTGAGAATCCTGAAGATCCTCCGTCTAGTATATTTAAAGTAGTTAAACAGCCTGAAGGATTTAACTATAATAAGATGAGGAGTCCACATGGATTTTCAGGGTATCTGCAAGGTTATAAGATACTTTATACTAATGTACATAGAACTCCCGTTAGGTATAATACGGTAGGTCAATCAGGCATGTATAGGATGGGAGTAGATGATGAAAGAAGCTATGTGTTGGAGTATAAAGGTATCACTGCTTGGAACTTTGCGGATTATGGTGATCATGATCCTGCAGAAGACCATTCTGAATTGGGATGGAATGTAACGAAAGAAAATGTGTGGCGTATTGAGGATGGTCAATTAGTAACAGAAGAAGATTATCCAGATCCTTTGGAGGAGTATGCTATAGCGTATCCTGTAGTTGACGATGTGAAGGGTGATTATGTATCTGCATTATCGAAGATAGATTTTACAGCAGAGCCTGAAGAAGGATTTGTTTCACCAGTAGTTTTATCTATGTCTGAAACATTTGAAGTTTTTTCGGAAGGCTACGGAGTATTCTCAGCAATTAACCTTGGTGATTCTGCATTGGAGATGCTCATGCTTAGTAAAGGCTCTCTTGTAGGAGGTATAGGAGGTATAGGATTAGTATTTTTACCTCCAGAAGATTACCCTGATCCTGCTTATATAATGATTAGAGTGTTTAGGGAGATTGGTGAAGATTACATAAAGTTTGGAGGGCAGATACTGGATGGTAATACAGGTGAGTTACTATCTCCTAAGGAGGAAGAACATGTTTCAGAAGGCGAATATGAGGATGGTTATGGCGTTATGACTTTTAGCCTTGATCATGAGGATATTGATGAAGGTGACATAGAAGCTATGAGAGATTCTGTTATTCATGGAATTATGTGCGGTGAGGAAATAGTCCAGAAGTACAATTATTTTTCATTGGCGGTAGATGAAGAAGCACCTAAACCTGAGTAATTGTGTAGTACATGAATGTATTTGATTATAAAGGAGGTATGGATGGCATGGGTACTAATGTAGGTAAGGATGATTTTGAGCATGCACAGGATATTAAGGATTCTAATGGTAATTTAATGAAGAAGTTAGATGATTTGAGTATTGAGCTTGGTAAGTACTTAAAAATTCGTAGGAAGGTAAGGATGGATAGGAGTGCTGTTAAGATTGCGAAGAGTTATGAAGAGCTAAGAGATATTGAAAATGTTAAGAAATTTTAATAATTTTGTATGAGATTTTTTAATAGGAAAACCGTTTACATTGGTAAAGGAATGTTAATTTATGTAGCGTAGAAGTATAGGGAGGCAAATTTTGATGGATTATATTAGTAGGGCACTTAGAGTTTTTGAATTTGAATACGTGGGTGACATAGTAGCTCAACAACGTGCTAGATCTGCTGTAAAGGGTAATAGGGTAATTAATTATGATCCTAAGAAGAGCAGGGATTTTAAGGAGCAGATAAGGTTAACTGCTTTGGCTACTTTTGGGAGCTTAGGTGAAGATTCAATAATAACGAAGCCTGTTTGTTTGGAAGTGTTTATTTATAGAGACATTCCAAGTAGCTTTTCTAAAACGAATCGTAATAAAGCGTTGAGTGGTGAGCTATTGCCTACTACGAAGCCTGATTTGAAGAATTATATTGTAGGCATAGAAGATGCTTTAGAAGGCTTGTTGTATTATAACGATAGCCAGATTGTGTCTTACGGGCGTAGCGTGAAGTTGTATGGCGAGGAATCTAAATTAGAGTGTCGAGTAATAGAGTTAGACATAGAAGGTTCTAAGTCTTTTAGGTAGGGGGTAATGTGTTGAGCTGTGATAAGCTGAATAAACATAAAGAGAAGTTTCCTGTGTCATTTATTAATAAACGTGATTATACTGTAAACAAGAAGAGAACAGGTGCGGATTTTATAAGCAAGCATAATAGTTATAAATGGTATATTGACGAATTTTGTTCAGAAGTTTTAACTGTGTTAGATGGCAGGGTAGTGTATGGTATTATTAAAGGCTATGAATATTGGTATGTGTGGGTAGAGTTATTGGAGGAAGGTTCTGAAGAAAGTTTTGTATATTTTAAGGAGCATAGTGATAGAGACGAAGCTAATTTGGATGCTACTTATATAAGCAACTTTTTGAAGGGTGTTTTTGAAGTGACTGTGAGCGAACTTATAGAATACGTTGAAGAAGAATTAAATTTTGAGCTGTGGGAAGAGTAGTAATATTTATTTTAGTTAGGAGGTTATTTAGAAGGTATGTCGGTATATATTGTGAATTAAAGACTTTAAGGCGGTTTTTAGGGTCTGATGAAGAAATTGTGAAGTTTATAAATCAAACGAGTAATTTGATGGTAGAAGTAGAAAGGGTAATTACTCAATCGGGTTTAGAACGTTCTATTAAATACGAAGAAGATATAAATGATTAGTTTAATGGGAAGCGAGTGGTTATATAATGGTAAAAGTGAAATCGGTAAAAAAGCTAAATACAAATAAACAGGTTTATGATTTGTGGAATGTGATTCCGAATCATAACTTTGTGGTGGTGCCTAGCAGTCCTGAAGGCAGTTTATCTGATCATTCTGTTGTTGTACATAATTGTGGTGTTCTTGATGAGGTAGAATTCTATCCTGGTGCTAATGTTAATATGGAATTGTCGAAGGTAATGAGGGTATATAGGGCGGTTAAGAGGCGTATGGAATCAAGATTTATGAGGATGGGTAAACTACCTGGCATATTGTTTTTGGTATCTTCAAAAAAATCGGAGCATTCGTTCCTTGAGCAATATATTAGTAAGGTTCGTGGTAGCTCTTATACTTATGTCATAGAAAAAGCTTTATGGGAAGCCAAACCTGAAGAATATAGTGGCGAAAAATTTAGTGTAGCTGTGGGCACTAAGTACTTAACTACTAAAGTACTAGGTGAAGATGATAACCCTGAGGATTATGAAAGAACTGGTTATCGAATTATAAAAGTTCCTGTGGAGCATAAACATACATTTATGTTAGACCCTGATGCTGGTTTGACGGACGTTGCAGGTGTGTCGGTATCGTCTAGTATGAAGTTTATGTATTATGATAAGTTGGCGTATTGTATCGATGAAAATATTCCTGATCCTTGTAGTACTGAAGTAATAACATTAAGGTTAGATGATACTAGCGATTTAGCTGATTTTATAGATTTTAGTAAGTTTCCGAAGGGTGCAAGGGAGACTCCTTTGTTTGCTCATGTTGATACTTCATTAACTGGTGATTTAACAGGTGTGGCTTTAATAATGCCTGTGGGCGTAACAAAGGTGAATAGGTTGGAATATGGTGATGAATACGAAACTATCGATTTAAGTTATCGTGTAGTGCTGGCTTTTAAGATAAGGGCAGAAGCGGGTTCTGAAATTCCTTTCTATAAGATAAGGGAATTGTTTTATTATATGCGGGACGAATTAGGATTTAATATATTATCTATAAGTGCTGACGGTTATCAATCGAGGGATATGATTCAGCAGTTTAAGCTGAGGGAATTCGAGAGTGAAGTAGTAAGCGTTGATAAAGATACGGTTCCTTACGATACTTTAAAACTAGCTATTAACGAAGGTAGGTTTAAGATGTTTAATCAGTCTATATTGATTGATGAATTTTTAGATTTAGAAGAGGATAAACTGGCGGGTAAGATAGACCATCCTGAGGATGGTAGCAAAGATTTGTCTGATGCGGTTGCAGGTGCTGTTTATAGTGCTTCTAAACATAAAGAATTGCGTGATATGGTTGGTTATCAGATAGACGTTAGTGAGTCTGTGGATATAGTACATTCTATAGAAACTAAAGAGTCTCCTGAAGGCGATATGCGGGATTTTGAACGGGAGATAGTTGCCGATATGGTAGGGGGGGATGAAGTTGAACTTATAGTATTGGATGATAAGGAAAAGATAAGGAAGAAGAAACGTGATAAAGACTATGTTGATTTTATAAGTGATGACTATGAAGACGAAGAAGGGGACGACGAAGGAGACTGGTGGGAAGTTTTGTAGTAGTTTTGAAAATTTTTAAGGAGGTATGATTTGTTATGGCTAATTTGCCGAAGAGTAGGGAAAAAATAATAGAAGAAGCTGTTGATAGTATAGCGATGGATGCTGAAGATTTAGGTTATCAATATCTTTCTGAACTGTTAGAAGATTATTGGGATCCACGTATTAGTAGAGAATGGCATATTTGGCGTATGCGTGATACTATTTGCTACGTTAGAGATATTCCTGGCATAGGTAATCCTGATTGGGAAGATGTTTATGAAGAAGTAGCTCGTAGGGATGGAGTGCCCGTAGAGCAGGTTAGAAGAAACCTTGATCCTGATATATGGGATTTATGGGATATGGAATTTCAGCATTTAGTACGGGATCTTAAAATGGAAGGTATTATAGAATCTACTGAAAATATTGTGAGAGCAGGTCACATCGGTGATCGTTGGGGTATTGCTTTAGATCGAAGGGATAGGGAAGTTGAATTTGAAATTAAATATGATGATATTGAGGAAGCTATTGAAAAGGAATTAGATTGGTTGATAGATAGGTTATTTACCGAAGAAGATTTAGAAGAACTTTCTGAACTTGATTTTATGATAATACTTTTAACCGAGCTGGATGAGTTAATAATTCCCGATTACGAAGCAGCTTTTGAGTATCTTCAATTATCATATGAAACAATTGAGAAGCTACAAGAACTAGAAGATTGGATATATCAGACTTCTTCTGCGCTAGAAAGTGTGGATCGTTGGGTAGATATGATTCTTGCTAATGAATGGCATTTAGGTTAATAGTAAGGTTATTTTTAAAATATTTTTTTGTTTGTAGGATTGTAGAGAGGTGTTGCTAGTGGAAAGATATTTAAGAATGCTTCAGGAAAATTTGGACGATAGTGTAACTGCCGAAGAGTTGATAGATGCTTTGCTAAGGCATTATGAAGAATTTATAGATTTTACGAGAGAATGGTTATATGAACAACTTTCATTGTATGTAGGGAGAGAACGTGATTATTATGTAAATGATCCAGAGTTACTTGTAATTACACAGGATGGCGAATATGTGGGTTTGGATTCTAAATGGTATTTGGATTTTGTTAGTTACTTGCGGGACTTGTTATATGATGAGTTTTTGAAGGATATGCAAGCTCTTGGTAGAGAAGTAGAAAGGTTTATTAGATTAGATAGAAAAGGCACTTGGCGGGGTGTTTTTCATCGTAGTTCGGTAATAGCTCCCGTTGTTGCAGGGGGTACTCCTGAAGGCGGTGTTAGTTGTTATAGTATGATGCCACATGGTAAAGGTGAAGCATTGCATAACTTGGTTAGCTACTTTTTCAAGATAGGTAATCGCACAACTCCTGAAGAATATGCGGATATGCAAGTTACTGTTTTTGATGGTTTTAAGATAGGCGAAGGTAGTGATTACGAAGATATAGCATTACCAGTAGATACTATAGCAGAGTTGGATGCGGAACCTATTATGGAAGAAGTGCTTGAATTGTATGAGGATTATGAATTGATGGGTGATATTAGCAGGAATGAGTATTTGCAAGGGTTAGATGGCGTAGATTTTGGTGTTGCGGATACTGCTCCTTTAACTGAAGTTAATTAAAATCTTTTGGAGGTGTGTTGTTATGACTATTAGATTGCCTTTTGACAGGCAAGATCTTGTAGACCTAGTTACTGAGTATATGGTGGATGATATGTATTACGCTATAATAGAAGAGGATGCTATGGTATATGATACTTTAATGGAAATAGGAACCCGAGGATGGCAACCATATCGATCTAGAGACGTTAGAGACACTGTGTTTGTTAAAAATGTAAAAGGTCGTGGAATGCCTGACTGGGAAGATGTGTTTGAATTGGTAGCTAGTAAAGAGGGCATGGAATACGACGAAGTTAGGGACAATATGAGTGATGAACAATTATACAACTTATGGGAAGATGAGGCTAGATTTGCTATTGAAGATCAAGATGTTGTAGATGATAAAGAATTTGTAGTAGTAGGTCGTATGGGGGGATACTGGGGTGTTACTTCAGATGCAATAGACATATATCCAGATTCTCAAAAAGTTATGGCTTATGTAGAAATGAATATAGATAAATATATAGAAGATAATTATACACAAGAAGAAGTAGATAACATAGGGGAGTTAGAAAAAGATGATTTTGCTATAGCTTTAACTGACTATATGTTAGATGATTTGTCAGATGAAGAGTTGATAGATGTATCAGGTATAGATTTAACGCTTGAGTCAAAGGAAAAAATTCAAGAATTAGATAGATGGATTGAGGGCGTTATTGAAATGTTTGAAGATCCTGAGTATTGGGCTGATTTGATTATAATGAACGGATTGCACTTAGATTAGTTAAAATTTTGGAGGTGTTTTGTTATGGCTTTGAGGGGAGATTTAGAGAAATTTTCCGAGAAATGGGTTGAGATATTTGATTTTATAGTTGAAACAAAAAATAGTGTGCTTTTGCCTATGATGGATTATTATCAATATGAATTTGCTCCTGAGGTAAATTATATGATGGATTATTATGTTGATGAAGATCCAACTTATAATAAAGAGTTGTTAGAAGATTTTATTGATGATTTGTATGTTGTTGACAGGAAGATGAATAAAGTTCGTGACTTATATTCTGAAGTTATACGTATGTTAAATCAACTTGAGGATGATATGTGGGAATTAATGAGGAGTGAGGAATTTGGTGTGGCGACTCGTATGCGTGAAGAGTTCTATACGCATTGGCAAGGGGTTTTAAATGATTGTGAAAATAAATTGCAAGGTTTACATCAGTTAGTTGTGATTATAAAAGAAAGGCTAGGTTGGCATATAGCAGCTATGGATAAGGGAGAGCTTCCTTATGAGGAAGGCTATGAAAGTGCTTTGATAGATTTTATGACGGATCTTTATGGTGATAAGTATGATTCGTTTTTAGCGAGGGTAGATAGGTCTATAGAGAAGATTAATTGGTTACGTGAAGATTTTATGCCTGATCTTTTTTAGGCGTTTTAATTATATATCGATAGAGGAGGCGCTGTTCTTGAAGGGTTGGATTGATGAAGACTACACCAGAAAAGGGATTCTATCCTTTAGAACATCCGTATCACCTTATAGGTGTCAGTTATGCGGTTATGTTTATCTAGGTAGATCACGTCCAGATAAATGCCCTCATTGTGGAGCGGATGAAACTGAGCTAAGGAGTCCTGTGGATTATATGGAAATTAAGCCAGTCAGATTCCTTACCGATGTAGAGTATAGGGATTTGGTCGAAACTATGAGATTGGAAGCTGTAGGAGAAATGTTTTATAGAGAATGTGAGGATGTGTTTGAGGGTAAAGATACTTATTATGAATCAATATTTAGAAGGTTAGCTCGCCATGAAGATGAACATATTGATGTAGTCGAAGATGCTTTAGATATGGATAAAGATGATGTATTGGATGAGGTAGATGAGATAGAAGTTCCAGATACGGTAGGTGAAATTCTAGATATAGTAGTAGATTTAGAGATGGAAGCTATTATGAAATACACTAAATTCTTTAGAAGGACTGATAAAGAGAGGTTAAAGTATATTTATGAATGTTTGATAGATGTGGAGACTGAGCATAAACATTTAGCTGTATGGAATATAGGTGCGATTAGGTAGTTAATTTAAGGAGGTTTTTTATCATGCGTAAGAAGTTGTTTGATAGTAAAAAAGTAGATTTACAGGAAGCAAGAGGTATTATACCAGAATTTGTTGCTATAAATGATTATATGAGTCAGCTAAGTAGATTTTTGGATGATAAGCACGATGATATTTTGTCAGCGATGGGCGAGATCGATGCGTACAAGTTATATTATTTTGCAAATAAGGGATCAGCTTGAAGATGCCCAGCGTGAATTGCCCTTGGCGCAAGTTGATATAAAAGAATTCCTTGCGGTGGCTGCAAAGACAATATCGGATATTGGTAATAGGGCTAAGAATGCTTATATACATTTACAGCGTGTAGAAGAAACAATGCATCTTTTGAAGATGTGGATGTAACGAATAGTTTTTGTGTGTTAAATTTATTTGGGGGTGTTTTTCATGGCTATTAGCATACCGTTTGATAGGCAGGAATTAATTGAGATGGTTTTAGAATACTTGGCAGATGATATTTATTACGCTATTGTTGACGAAGATGCAATGGTGTATGAAGCTTTGTTGAACATTTCAAACGACTTGGAAGATAAGGGTGCAAGGAATTGGCAGCCTTATCGTGAACGGGGTGCAGGTACTGTTTTTGTTAAAAATGTGAAAGGTCGGGGTATGCCTGACTGGGAAACTGTTGTTGTCATGGTGGCTACGCAAGAAAATTTGGATTATAACGAAGTAAGCGAACAGTTGAGCGATGATTTTTTATTTGATATTTGGAATGAAGAAGCAATGTTTGCTATCAGGGAGCAGGACATAGTGCCCCCAGATGAAGTCGCCATAGTAGCTGGTGGACGTTCTGGTGGTTGCTGGGGTGTTACCAAGGATGCTATTGATCTTGATGTTAAAGCGCAGGAAGTAATGGCTTTTGTTGATATGAACTTAGAACGCTATTTAGAAGATCGGTATACGCAAGAAGAATTGGATGATATGGAAGAATACCACATGGATGACGTTGCCCTTGACCTAGCAGACATAATGTTGGGTGACATGACAGACGATGAATTGATTGATTTTGTGACCTTAACACCTGAATCTATGAACAAGGTTTTGGAATTAGATCGTTTTATTGAAATAGGGATAAGTGATTTTGAGGATGCCCGTAAATGGGTAGATTTAATTGTTATGAATGAATGGCATTTAAGTTAATGTTAAGTTAAATAATTTTCGGGAAAAGGGTGTGTTAGATTATGAAGCGTAGTATAAATAAGTTAACTGAAAGGAAAAGAAACTTATCTCCGATATTCCATAGGGACGGGACGGTTAGTTATTTTTCGGTAACGAACCAAGTATGGGTAGAACGGGCCATTTCTATACCCTTTGAAGATTATCAAGGGTTTAGCAGGGATGATAAGGAAAAGGCAGAAGGATTTTTCCATAAGCATGGATGGGAAGCAGACATGAGAAGGAAGGCTTGGGTTTCGAGGGATGTTCCTCGTTAATATGTCGGAATGAACAGCACTTACTTATAAGTGTGACTTTTAAAATAGGGGGTTTGAGTTATGTCATTACCAGCAAATGTTGATCGGGATCGTTTGGCTTCAGAAGCTGTTGACTATCTTGCAGATGTTATTGAAGAAATAGGTATTATGGAAGACGTTATTGATGAGTATAGTAGGAATATTTATATCGATTTATTTAACGAGGATGAGGATGCGGAGGTAGAGGCTACTAAGGCTATAAATAATGCTCATATGTTGATGGATATATGTGAAAGAGGTATGGATAGTGTAATGAAGTATCACTCGGATGGTACGATTAAGTACAGAGAGATCGTAGGTATGGCTATCAATACCTATAGTGCGGTATATAGATTAAGTGAGAATATAACTAACACATTTGTTATGTATGATATCACAAAAGATCCTTTAAGTTATGATTCTAATGTGTTTGATGATAGAACTATTAAGGAGTACGTTGATGAAATTAGGTTCATGTTTAAAGGTATGATACAAGACTATCTATAGTAGGAGGTACTATGTATGATTACAGGAAGTACTCATGGAATAAGTTTTAACGTTGTTCATGATGTTCATGATCCTTATGCCTACGTGAAAGTTAAGTATCAAAACCTACTAGGAATTATTCCAGTTAGATATTATCACTATAGTTGCTATAAGGGTCATAAGTTAAATTCATTATTTTATCGAAAAAAAGGTTTACTGTAAGAAGTGTGACAAGTACCTTGAGACTTATAAGACTGAGGATTATCGAAGGTTATTACATGATGTAACTGATCAGATGACTAATCGTATGGAAAGTAGTCAAAGAGGTAATATTGATGCGATGATGTATGGGTTACGTGAAGTTAGTGAGGTAGAGAGGGATACTTTCTATGTCGATAACTGTAATAGTAGTGAGTTGAATCTTAATGAGCTCGGACGTGAAGGAAGTAAGAATTAATATTCTTAGAGATCGAGATTACATATCCTCAGAAGATTATAAGATGCTTAGGAGTTTATACAAGAGATTCAAGGAGAAGGATGGTCCGCGACTAACCCGTGACCAGAAGATATATTTATCAACTGAGGTAGAGGATTATCTTGATGCTATGATTACTCAGAGTGGAGTGGACGAAGGATATATTAGTACAGATGAACTAAGGATTTTACGTAACGTTATTGATAGGCTTGATAGGTCATTCTAGCTCATGATTGAGAGGATTTTAGATAGTAGACTACTAGGCTACTAAGGTAGGTGATTATAATGAGAAGAAAACTTTATGAGTTAAAGAAGGTTTTGAATGAGGATACTGCGGAAGATGTTGTGGATGATATGGGTTGGGATGATTACCCTGAAGGATGGGATCGGGAATCGTTACTTTCATTTGCTAGAGAGTTGACGGATAGAGATCAAGATGATGTAGAAGGATTTTGGAGGGAATGTTATGATAGGCTTGAACCACATTTTGGAGATGAGTCAGCAAAGAAGTTTTGTTCTGCATTGAAGGATGAATACCTTGGATATACTGAATGGCGTGGAGATCCTGGAGGATGATTGATATTTGAATATGAGGGGGTGTTTGCGTATGTGGAATGTTGTTAAAAATAAATTGTACAGATTACGTTGTTACTTGAAGAAACATGACTGGGTGTATAAGGGTAAATCTTATAGTTCTGTGCATAAAAGCCCTCATATTCTTTTTTATTATGAATGTAATAATGGTAAAGGATACTGACATTAGAAGGTTAGAGAGGCGTGAAATTATAGATTAATTATTTTGTTAAGATTTCTTAATAATTTTTTAAGATATTTATAAGAAGGAAAAGCGTATATACTAGTAGAAGATGTGTAGTAGAAAGTGTTTTAATCGGGAGGGATAGGCAATGGTGTTGTATGATTCTTTACCGAAGAAAAAATTGTATGAAGGTAGTGGTAGTGCCAAGATAATTTTTGAGTGGGTGCATTTTAATCCGCAGATTACGTTTAAGGTCAGGGCACCATATGGTGGCGGTAAACTTTTTTCTTTTACGGGGCATATAAACTTGATGATGATAAAGGAAGATATAGAATGGATTATATCTGTATTAGATAATATGGCTTATGACGTGAGGGTAAATGATTTCAGGTTATTTGAAGATAGAGTAGAACATTATAAGGATGTTGGGTTTAGTCCTTCGAATGTTCCTGATTATGAGAAGTTTAAGTGGAAGGGTGACGTTTCTAATGAAGATATTAGTGGTTTTTACAATGAAGTTAAACGCATTTATCCTCGTTTAATAACTATGGCTAATAAAAAAGATTTTGAAATGTTTATTCAGGATTATTAAAAAAGATAAAGAGGTTGCGATATTATGAAAGCTTATAAGTTGATGAGGATGCGTAAGAACGGAACTTTAGGTTCTTTGTTTATAAATAGGAAAGCTGTAATACCTATAGGAGTTTGGTTGGAAGCTGAAAGTTATCCTACTAAAGGTTATGCTTATAGACCTGGCTGGCATTTAACTTTTGAGCCTAATGCTCCACATTTGTCTGAGAATGGTAGGGTATGGGTAGAAGCTGAAGTGGATGAAGGTAAATAAGATTTTGTAAGTAAGTATATTTTAAAAAGGAGGATTTTAGTTATGGGTTGTTTATATGATAGTTTGAAGAATGTTAGTAAGAATACGGGTGATCGTGTAGCTTCTGAAAGTTTTACAGTTGATCGTAGGGTAGAGAAGGCTATGGATGAAGATGGTAAGGTAGATATGGTGGCTTTAGTTACGGATGGAATAGATGGTTTTGTGTTAACTGTTGATCTTTATGAAGGACCTAGAAGATGGGAGGAATTCTTTGGTATAGCGTGGGGAGAGTATGATGAAGTAGAGGGAGACCTTTATGTTATAAAATTTGAAGGTCTACCTGTATCTACAGCTAGAGATGCATTGCACGATATGTTACTAGGTTATGAAAGTGGAGAACTTTGGGATAAAGCTGAGAATGTTGTAGAGTTAGAAGTTATTGAAAGACAAATAATAACTATGATGGATAAGGAGTATTATTGGGGGATTGCAGGAGAAAATATTGATAGGAGAGACCATTTTACTATATATGACGTTATTTTGGCGGAATTTACTCTTGAGCCTATGAAATGTTTGAATTGTGGTCAGATTGGTTATGTAGTGTTTTTACAATATGTTGGCGACGCTTCTTGTGAGTACTGTGGTGCATGGCAATTAGAAGATATAGAACATCCTTCAGGAGCGGTGAGAGAGTTAGATTTGTGATTTTAATTAGGGGGTGTATTATATATGAGGGGACATAAATGGTGGTCACTTTCAATGGAAGCGGAGGGTGAACTAGAAATTGAGTATGTTTTAGGCGAAAATGATCTTCCTATTCATTATAGTGAAGATAAGTTACTAGATTTTGTTCTTGAAGATATAGAAGAAATAGTTACTAGCAGGGGAGAATTTGGGTTAGATATTTATATAGATGTAGACGACTTTAAATTAGTAAAAGAGGAAGAATGGTTATACTATGTGCTGATAGAAGGATTGTTTCATATATATGGTGAAACGAGAGCTACACCTGGGACTATACCTGATGAGGTAAATAATCATGATATTATAATGTACTTAGAAGAGTTAGTAGATGATGCTGGATTAAATTTGCGGATAGATAAGGTTAGAAATGTTAAGAAGTATTTCGAAACTATTTCTTAATCATATTTTTATATTGAAATAGGCAGTATAAGTTTAAAGAAGAGGGTGTTTATAATAAGTGATAAAGTTGATTTAAAGGAAATTGAGCGTCTTTTTTATGATATGTTTGATGATGCTTTTGCATTAGAAGAGTTTAATACGTGGTATAAGTTTTTCATAAGGTTGCCTATGGATCCCGATATGGTAATGGACGCTATATCATATGCTTTTAAGTTAGGTATTGATATGATAGAAGATGAACCTTTTTTTGAAGATCGGGAGCAGGAGCGTGAGTTTGCAGATGAGATGGTTGAAGTTGCATCAGGTTGTTATAATAAAAAGTTACTAGCGGAGTTAGAAGGAGCTATGCGTCATGCCAAATATGGTGGGATTTAAAAGGTATATAAGAGTATATAAATCTTAAATTTTATAATTTAATTAAAGGAGGGTTTAATTATGGCAAGAGGAAGAAAAATTTATTTTCAAGTGGCTTCGTATTCTAAAGAAGCTTTGGATGCTTTGAGGGATATATTATTAGATGAATTAGATTATGTTGAGTTTGAGGGTGTAGGTCGTACTGCACAAGGGATTGGATATGATACGTATGTTGTAGAGGATGCTCCTGAAACGAACGTAGGCTTTGAATAGTGAAAGCTTTTAATGAAAGTCATAGAGCAGGTTTTCAGGTGACTTTTACTAGGGAACCAGAGGATGTTTAAATGTTTTTAAACCTTAATAAAGGAGGTTAGATTATGAGTTTTTCAGGTTACATGTATTCTTTTTACGAGATGATAGAAGCAGATAGAAGCACTACGTGAATTGAATCTTATAATAACTATAGATGAGGCAAACTATGCTATTCCTCAAGATGATGGTTCTTTGTGGTTTCCTGCAAGAGATGTGAAAGATATGGAAGAGTGTTTTGATAATTTTTATAGATATGCTGAAGATTTTTTTGATGATAAGGCTAGTATAGATGACAGAAATATTCATGATTTGATTGATAGGATGTTTGATTATGCTGGAGAATTTATATCATATATGGAGAAAGAATTATTGACTCCATTAACCATCGAGGACGGGCTTCTTTTTACTAGGAAGAAGGAAGCGGAATATACAGAATTGCATGAAAAGCTATATAATTCTTTGAAAGAAATAGAACCATTATTGTTAGAATACCGTCGCTCTAGTTTGTAATGATTAATGTAATTTAGATAAAGGAAATTTAATATTAATCTTTAATAAGGAGGTTTTTAGTATGTTTTTATATGATTCTGGTGGGAAGGTGGATTCTAGAAAGAGGTTAGATGAACGTACCAGTTATGATCGGGATGATATTTTTTTAAGAAATCCTTGGAGCGGTGAAGCGAAGTATGTTGATCCTAAAAGTATTTCTTGGGACGATTATGAAAGGATGCTTCCGTATATGGATGAAGATATTCTTGATCAGATAGATGATGCACATTTAGCAGGTCGTTTTGATGCTGATACTGCTGGTGGTTGGTTTGCGAAGTATGTAGAACTAGCAGGTGTGGAAGATGCTAGTGCAATATATTTTATGTAAATTTGAGGGAGGGTTTTGTTATGGGTAGAAGAAAGTTAAAAGAGTATCCTGAGCTTAGTGGGGTGATAGAGGATGTGTTGAAAGACAATGCAGGTGATATGCATGATGAAATAGAATTAGGGTATTTTTTAGATGTAGAGTATCAAAAAGGTGAGCATGCACCAGGTTTTATACCATTTACTGATGGTGGTTGGAATGCTACTGCTTTTATACCTTTGAGTTTTATAACTTTTACAGGTTTGTATCCATCTTCTACAAGAGCAGATGAGGCTATAGAGCGTATGGAGGAGTTTAATAGGGAAGTGGCACGTGAACGTTTTATGGAAGAGAATCCAGATATTGTAGATATTGTAGGGGAAGATAATATTGGATATCATAGGTTGATGGATCTAGGGTATGAAAAATATGCGAAAGAGCTAGATATGTATGTAGATGAGTATTTTACGGAGGATTCTATTATGTACCAGTTAGGTATTTGGTTCTATGATATAGAAAACAGAGAAAATGAATATTATGGTGAATATCATAGTGTGTGGGTATATGGTTTGATTAATTGGGAGTCTCCTTATCATAGGGCTGGTAGGGATAACGAATGGGTAGCTCCTAGTTCTGATCTTTTACCGATTTACGATGAATACTGGGATGATTTATCACGTTTTGAAAGTGTGTTGAGTAGGAAGGTAAGAGAAATTTTGGATGAATTTTAATACGTTAGATGTAAGATGTAAGACTTTGAAGCTAAATTTATTAATATTAATAAGGATGGATGAGTTATGGAATATGCAAATCATTTTTTAGTGACGGTTGGAGTTATAGATGGAAGTGTAGGATTATCAGGGTTAGAGGATTTTGTAGAGGATAATGTTACTTCTGTGTTTGATGTACGTGTAGAGCATGTTGCGTTAGGAGACGGTAGGCATAGGGATAATCACTACGTATATACTTTAGAGTTTATTGTTGAACCGCAATTAGAATTGGAAGAAGTGAGAGGCTTTATGAAGTTTTTAGCAGAAGAGTGGAATATTGATAACCCTGAAGAAGCATTTATTGTTTTGAGCGTAGAATATTAATTTTTAGTAAGGGAGGTTTTGTAAATGTCAGCGTATATATTTAGGATGACGATTGAGGTACAGTCTGCTGAGACCGAAGTAGAAGATATAGTAGAACATATTGAAATGAATATGTATAATCGGACTGATTTTAAAGCAGATGTAGAATTTATCGATGTGATTGATGAAATAAAAGGTGGTATTGTGTCGAAACAATATACTATAGAGATTATATTAGACTATAATATTTCTTTGAAGGAGTTAGCTGATGCTATTTTAAGCATTGCATTTGATTGGAATAGTAGGGCTACTTTTGATGTTTATGTTGTTACTAGTTTGGTTGATATCATGTAAATGTGGTTGTTATAGTTTATGTTAATATAGGGGTATAGGGGGTTGTTATAATGCGAAAATTATATGATAGTGCTATCCATGAAAGATTTACTTCTGAGGATATTGAAGAAATTAAGAACGTAGTGGATAGGGCAGGGAAATTAACTGATATTGATACGGATGAGTTTAAAAGGCTAGGGTATACGGTAGATGTGGATCGTAATGATCCTCCTATGCCTCCTTATATGATTACTATTAAGAAAGGTGGAAGTAAGTTTGTTCTGCTAAACAAGAAGTATGTAGAAGATCCTGATTTTGTTGTGGGTGATATTGCAGGAGGAGTTGTAAAATAAATTTAATTTGTTGTATTAGGAGGTGTTTTTGCGTCCAAGTCGATTGATCCTGCTGTTGTTTTAAGTCATTTTGAGGACGAACTTATTGAGTGGGCTCATCTTCCAGCAGAAGTTGAAGATATTTATGTTTTTGATGAGAGGGAGTCTCATATGGCTCTTGATCTTGAAATTACTCTTTTGCTTAAAGAAGATGATTATGATGTTGCCGATGTCGCTACTGTTTTGAAGCTTGCAGAATATAGCTGGAATGAAAACGAATACAAGAATGCAATAATAGTTAATAGTGTTTTAGATTTTGGTAGTTTTGAAATAATGTAGTGATTATTATTATGAATTTGGTAGGTATGGATTATATCTTTAGGAGGTGTTTGTATTGTCTTATGTAACTTATGATAGTGATGAAGTAGAAGAAATGCGAGAAGAATTTCCAGAATGGTTTGTAGAAGCTATAGAGGAGTTATACCATGAACATACGGGCGAAATTTTAGGTGATGAAGAAGATGATGAAGGTGAACTTGTTTCGGTTGAAGAAGCCCATCAGAAGTATGAAGTTGGTTCTGGCGAAGCTTATTGGTTAGAGATTGCCAGCTATGAGTATGATGTTTTTAAGGATTTTGACGTGGCAGAGAAAGTTGCTATAAATTATTTGAAGCGTATGATTGAGGAAGAACCTGAAATATTTAGACCTGAGTTTTTACAGCGTCATATGTATGTAACTCCAACTGATGCTCGTATAATTGGTTCAGAAGAGGCTGATAGATACGTACATGAAATGGGTCTTGAAGAGGCTGTAGAGATGGCAGAGATATTTATTAGGGATCATGATAGTCCTCATGAAAGCGAGTTAAGTAATTTGATTGATGAGTATGATAAATTAGATGCTCAGTATAGGGATGAGGATGATGAAGATAGGATTAGGGAGCTGGAAGAAGAAATGGAATCTAAAGCAGAAGAAATTCAGGATTTGTTTGGGCTTGCTTATTCAGAATATGTGGAAGAAAGATTGTTAAAAGATCCTGTGGGATATTTTGTTGATGAGTTAGGGGTTTATTCGAAAGAAGAACTTTTCATGCAACATTTTATTGGTATTGATGCAGAGGATGCTGCAGAAGATGCTGTAATGTCCGATGGAGTAGAACATTATTTAGAACACTTTGGGGAATTGGTAACAGAATTAAGAAGTGGGGCTGTAGCGTTAGAATTGTAAAGAGTTATACAGATTAATTTAGGAGGTGTTTATATTGTCTCGTGTAACTTATGATAGTGACGAAGTAAGAGAAATGAAGGAAGATTTACCAGAGTGGATGGTAAAAGCTATTGAGGAATTATATAATCATGTAGGGATTGGTGAAGATTTTGGTGCTGAGGACGGTGAATCTGTAACTGTTCAAGATATTTCGGAAACTTATTTTATACGTCCAGGTAGTGCTTACCAAGTAGAGCTTAATCAAGAGGAGTATGATGTTTTTCAGGATATTGAGGTGGCAGAGCAGGGTGCTATAGAGTATTTAGAAGAGTTGATTGGTATGGAGCCTGAGATGTTTGATCCTGATTTTTTAAGGCATTATATGGAGGTAATGCCTGCTGATGCTCGTATGATTGCTATAGATGAAGCAGATGCTATTATAGGTGATTTAGATGATGATGAAGTTGTAGATAGAGCTAAAGATTTTGTAGAGCAAATCTATAGTAATCGTGAATTACGTGGTTTAATTAGGGATTATGAATTGTATATAGATGAGATGGAAGAAGAAGGCGAAGAAAATGGTGAGGCAGAAGAACTTTTGAATGAGATTAGAGAATTGTATGAGTATGTTTATAGAGAATATGTGGAAAATCGGTTGTTAGATGACCCAGTAGATTATTTTGTGCATGAGTTAGGAGCTTATACAGAAGAAGAGCTGTTTGAACAACCTTTTATTCGTATTGATGCTCGTGATGCAGCTAGGGCTGCTGTATTGTCTGATGGTATTGCTCATTTCTTAGCTCCTTATGATATGGAAACTGTGGAATTAGGCGGACCCGTAGCGTTTCGGATTAATTAGTTATTGAAGCGTACGTAATTGTTGAATTAACAGGATAATTTGTTATGGTATATAAATTTTAGATGTTTATATAGAAAATTTTTTATAAAAATTTTAAATTTTTATGAGAGTTTTGGGGTATAAAATCGTTTATACTAGTGGAGAAATATAAATAATTTGATGTGTATTATATTTTTGTATGTAATGCTTGCTTGAAGGTTTTTGTTGCAGGTATTATATCTAATCGTCGATAATATAGATATATGAAGAAATATATTATCGTATGTAATAATATTTGAGGGGAGGTGTTCATTGAGATGAAAAAACAGTACGGTAATTTGCAAATTATTGCAGAATCTAAGTTACAAGAAACAGCAGATGATACGATGATGGATTTAGTGAAAGAGCTATTAGACGAGAAAGGTCATTCATACGAAGATAAGTCTAGGGATGTATTACTGATCAACGTACGAAGATTTCAGAGAGGTGAAGGAGAAGAGAGGGTAGAACTTCGTCATAAAAGAGAACCTGCAAAGATGGTTGATGCTTATACTGGTGAGATTATAACTTCTTCGATATACACTGTTGATGATATAATGAATATCATTCATGATATTAGTATGGGTGGTATAGAGAGTGTTAAAAGATAATTACACTTGAGTAGAGAGGATGGTGATCAATAGTGATAAATTGGATTAAAAATCATAAAATCGCATCTGTTATAATAGTACTAGTTGTAGTAATGGTGTGTAGCAGTAACAGTCTCTACTGGTTCAGATAAACCAACGGGAAATAATGTCATGGGAATCGACATAGGAATCAAGCAATTAGCAGTAGCAAGCATCAAAG
>SL_8KL_010_SEDDRAFT_10000761_pt1 | contig 28177 bp, 32 predicted proteins | sample SodLakKL_010_SED_4_FD_11160 | JGI IMG/M metagenome (IMG submission 11160) | reverse complement strand
GCCCAGCACCTCTTCCCCCACGGGCACCGAAATGGGCTCGCCCTGGTCCACAACTTTCATGCCCCGGACCAGTCCGTGGGTATTGTCCATTGCAACAGCGCGGACACGGTTGTCACCCAGCTGCTGCATGACCTCACAGGTGAGATCGACATCCTTCTCCTCATCCTTCACGACAATGGCATTATATATATCGGGCAGCTCTCCGGGCGGAAATTCGACATCTACCACCGGACCTATGACCTGAACTATCTGTCCGGTATTTTCATTTTCACTCACGCCAATTCCTCCTTTATGACAGTCTTTTTACGGCTTACTTGAGTGCTTCTGCACCGCTGACAATCTCACTTATCTCCTTGGTGATCTCTGCCTGACGGGCTCTGTTGTAGGAGAGGGTCAGCTCATCGATCATCTCCTCCGCATTTTCGGTGGCATTATCCATGGCCGTGTAGCGGGAACCGAATTCGCTGGCCTTGGATTCCAGAATGGAGGAGTAGAGCACATTGTTCAGATACTGAGGCAGTATTGTGTCCAGAACCTCAGGAATCGAGGGTTCATAGAGATAATTCACAATGCCGGATTTTTCCTCACCGGCTTGCGTTGTATCTGCCCCGGCTTCCTCTATCCCCTCTCCCCCTTCAGCTTCCTCCGGTTCTTCCGGAGGAATTACGGGCAGAAGCGGGATCTCCTGGACGGTCTGGGTCAGAGCTGATTCGAAATGAGTGTAGATGAGATGCACTTCACTGATATCTTCATCTTCATTGAGATAGAGATCGATCAGCCTGTCCGTCACACGCCGGGCAAAATGAAAGCTGGGATAGTCATCGAGGTCGAGATAATCTGCCGCTATCTCATACCCCTGCCGTTTGAGGGCCCTATAACCGTTGCGCCCCAGCACCACCACGGGGTTATTTTGCGGGCTGGCGGAAGATCTGAGCTGCCTCAACACCTTTGTGTTATAGGCACCGCACAGGCCTCTATCGGACGTGACCACCATATAGAGCGTCTTATCGCCTTCGGTGGGATCCAGCAGGGGATGTTCAGCCGTCTGCTCCGTATAATGAACTATATCTATCAATATCTCCCGGGTCCGCCGGAAAAATGGTCGGGCCTGCTCGGCCTTTTCCTGCGCCCTGCGCAGTTTGGCCGAGGCCACCATCTTCATGGCCCGGGTTATCTTTTTGGTGTTTTCCACTGTGTCTATGCGCCTCTGAATATCGCGCATCGTTTCCATGGGGTCAGACCACCTCCCTGAACACACTCAGATTCAGACCGCCTCATACCGGGCGGGCTGAAATAACCTGAGAGCATCCTCCAGATTATTCAGTACAGTTTACTCTTCTGCAGGTTCCTCTTCTTCGTCTTCATCGCCTCTATCGACAAGGCTCTTCTCCTCTATGGAGAAGCTCTCCTTAAATTCTTCAATTATTTCAATGAGCTGTTCTTCCAGCTCCTCGGACATCTCACCTATCTCCACGATCTCCTCCAGCACCTCATTGTAGCTGGAGCGCATATAGGAGAGAAATTCCCGCTCAAATCTATCCAGATTGTCGACAGGTATATCGTCGAGATGACCCTCTACCACGGCAAAGAGTATCGCTATCTGCTCCTCGACCGGCATGGGGTCATTCTCATCCTGTGTCAGAACCTCGACTATGCGCTCACCCCGGGCCAGACGCTGCTGTGTGGCTTCATCGAGATCGGAACCGAACTGGGCAAAAGCCTCCAGCTCGCGGTACTGTGATAGATCGAGCCTCAGTGTACCGGCCACATCCTTCATGGCTTTGATCTGAGCATCTCCACCGACACGGGATACCGAGGTACCGACATTTATGGCCGGACGCACACCGGAGAAGAAGAGCTCACTCTCCAGATAGATCTGGCCGTCGGTGATGGAGATGACGTTTGTGGGTATATAGGCCGAGACATCGCCGGCCTGTGTTTCAACTATGGGCAGAGCGGTGAGTGAACCTCCTCCATAATCGGGGTTGAGCTTGGCCGCCCTCTCCAGAAGTCGGGAATGCAGATAGAAAACATCGCCAGGATAGGCTTCACGTCCCGGTGGACGTCTCAAAAGAAGTGACATGGCCCGATAGGAATCGGCATGTTTGGAGAGATCATCGTAGGCAACGAGCACATCGCCGCCCTGTTCATACATGAAATACTCCCCCATGGCACAGCCGGAATATGGTGCCATATATTTGAGCGGTGCCGGTTCACTGGCAGTTGCAGCTACGATGATGGTATAATCTAAAGCTCCCTCGGCTGCCAGCCTCTCCCTGAGCTGGGCCACATCCGAAGCCTTCTGGCCGATGGCCACGTAGACACATATAACATCATTATCGCGCTGATTTATGATGGTATCGACAGCTATAGCCGTTTTACCGGTCTGACGGTCACCGATGATCAGCTCACGCTGACCTCTGCCTATGGGGATCATGGAGTCTATCGCTTTGAGACCGGTCTGCAGCGGTTCTTTTACCGGCTCTCTGGTCACAACCCCCGGTGCCTTGAATTCTGCCGGCCGGGTTTTATCAGTCTCGATCTGACCCTGACCGTCAAGTGGCTCACCCAGGGGATTGACGACCCTCCCCAGCATCTCTTCGCCGACGGGGACCTCGATGACGCGTCCGGTTCTTCTGACCTCATCACCCTCGTGTATCTCGGTCTCACCGCCCAGGATGACGACACCGACGTTATCTTCCTCCAGGTTTAAAGCCATGCCATATATCTCGTTGGGAAACTCGACCAGCTCCATCGACATGCAGTCCTCAAGCCCGTAAACGTGTGCGATACCGTCACCGACATCGAGAACCGTTCCCACACCTACTGTCTCCAGCTCTGATTCGTAGTTATCTATCTCCTTTTTTATGATCGAACTTATCTCTTCCGGTCTTATATTCATAATCATTCCACCCCTAATTTGCTGACAGGTATCTGTTCCAGCTTTTTCTGCAGACTTTCCAGTTCTCCTCTGATGCTGCCGTCGATTACTTTATCGCCGACCTTGATCTGAAAGCCCCCGATCAGATCCTCATCTATACCGGTATCCAGCTCTATGCGGTAACCGGTAACCTCGCCTAGCCTCTTTCTTATGCGCTCCTTCAGCTCTTCCGGCAGCTCTATGGCCGCCTGCAGCTCAACCTCAAGGATCTGCTCGGCCTCATTCTGCCTCTTCTCAAAATCCCTTACTATATGGTAGAGATACCTGATTCTTCTCTTATCTATCAGCAGCTTGCAGAAATTCAGCGTGAGCTCACTTATCTCATCCGAGACTATTTCCAGCAAAAGCTCCTTTTTTTTCTCATCCTCTATACGGGGATGATAGAGCATATTTTTGAAGTCCCTGACCTCGTCTATAGTCCTGCGCAGAAGCTCGAGATCACCGGCCACCTCTTCCAGCATATTTTTCTCCCGGGCCAGCTCGAAGATGGCCTGGCCGTACTTGCGGGCAACTTCATTCTCTATCATTGCAGCTCACCGAGCTGAATCTCTTCCAGCTCCTCCAGGTAGCCGTCTATGAGGTCCTCGTGTTTTTCCTGATCCAGCTCTTCCCTGAGAAATTTACCTGCCACCTGCAGTGACAGAGACGAGACCTGCCGGCGCAGCTGATCGGCGGCTTCCTGACGGGCCTGTTCGATCTCGTTCATCCGCCGCTCTTTAATCCTGTCGGCTTCATCCCGGGCCTCTTCCACTATCTCTTCTGCCCTCTCCTCGCCGCGGTCCTCGGCTTCATCTATGATCTTCTGCGCTTTCTGGCGCGCCTCTTTCAGCTCCTGTTCCCGTTTTTTCCTGAGCTCAGCAGCCTTTTCCTTCTGTTTGCGAGCCTCTTCTAGATCGCTCTCTATTTTATTCGACCTTTTATCCAGCATCTCGGTAACGGGACCGTAGAGAAATCTGCGCAGCAGATAGAGCAGCACAAAAAAGTTTACGAGCTGCCAGATAAAGGTGGTGTTAATGTCAATCAACTACCGCTCACCTCCTGTAGGCTGTACATCTATGTTTAACAAGATAACATATATATCTATCCGGGCCGAATTGCTATGCAATCAGGAATACAGCATTCCGGCCGGATATAAATCGATCCGGCCGGCCAGGTCAAAAGTTAAAGCTCAATCTCCTCAGCTTCAGCTTACAGAGCTATGGTGAAGATGAGGACTATGGCTATTACCAGGGAATATATACCTGTCGACTCGGCCACAGCCTGACCGAGCAGCATGGTTGTGATTATGTTGCCCCTGGCTTCCGGCTGACGGCCGACTGCCTCCACGGCTTTACCTGCAGCATAGCCCTGACCTATACCGGGGCCTATACCTGCGATCATGGCAAAGCCTGCTCCTAACAGTGCTGAAGCGGTGATGATGGTTTCCATGAATTCTGGTGAGAGTTCTACCATTTTATCTGCTACCTCCTTTTAATGGTTTGCTCGTATTAATCCCTTCAGATGAGTCAGGTCTTTCCCTGTCTTTAGTGATAATTCACTCTACAGGTCATTTCCTCTACAGTATAGAAAGGGCATGAGATCAGTCCCGGGCCACAGCTATATAGGCTATGGCTATCATGCCGAAGATCAGGGCCTGAACAGCACCGACAAAGAGATCGAACCAGGCATGCAGCGGTACGGGCAGCACCCAGGGTGCAGCCTGATATATGAGCATAATTATTATTCCTCCACCGACCATATTTCCAAAGAGACGGAAGGAGTGGGAGATGGGCTTGGCCAGCTCCCCCACAAAATTGAGGGGAAAGAGAACTATAGTCGGCTCGGCAAAACCCTTAATATACCCCAGAACCCCGTTGGCCTTCATGCCCTCATAGTGGCTGATCACAAAGACCAGAAGTCCCAGCGAGAGCGTGGTGTTGAGGTCTGCGGTGGGGTTATCGACGGCGGGCAGAAAGCCCACCAGATTGGAAAGGCCTATATAGATGAAGATGGTTCCTATCAGAGGCAGCATCCTGCGCCCATGTCCTGGCATCATGGGTTCTATCTGCCCCAGTATGAGCTCCACTATCGCCTCACCCAGATTCTGCAGTCCGGTCGGGACCATGGCCATCTTTCTGGTGGCCATTCTGGCCCCCACAATTATGACCAGACAAACCGCCCAGCTCCAGATCAGAGTATGGGTTATGGGAAAGGCTTCATGTCCAAACAGATAGGTCACAACCTGTGGTCCTGGATCCATAGATAAACCCCCTTTCACAGAAGCACATTACTCATCCAGCTCCAGATCGATATCAATATCGATATCTCCCTCTTTCCCCCGGTTAAGATACTCTTCTTTCAGCCTGTCTTTTCTCAGAACTGACAGGGGGGAAAGCGAGTATTCCTCTTTTTTATCGGCAAAGAAATTTCTTATAAGCTCCAGCAGGGCCGAGGCCAGTATGGTGAACTTGAGCAGCAGCAGACCAAGAACAGCTGCCAGGAGATCCAGTCCCGGCTGCCACTGAGCCACCATCAGCACCACAAAAAATATGAAGTAGTTGGCCACCATGCGGTTGCGGATGAACTTTTTAGCCCTCTCCTTATCCATCCTTAAAGCCCTGCGGCTGTGAACCAGCTTGAGGCGAAAGAGCAGCAGACTGATGCTCAGCCCGAAGACGAGCCCCAGAACAGCTTCACTGCTCCCCGAGATAAGGGCAGCAGCCAGGAAAAAAGCTCCGGGATAGAGCACCCTTTTTGTTATTCTGTTAACAACCTCTTCCGGGGAACGGGAAAAAAGACCGTCATTCATCCGCCATCACTCCCTTAATAATCTCATAGACACCGTAAAAACCGGCGCCCACACCGACTATTAGCCCCAGAATCATCAGCCAGGGTTCGGTATGTAGGTAGCGATCAAGTGTTGAACCCAGAAAATAGCCGATGCCTATGGAGACCACCATGATAATACCCAGATAGGATAGTAGACCGGCGGCTTTGATTATATTCGACCAGTCATTCTTATCCATATAATTTCTCCCGGAAGAAATTAATGTAATCACGATTACTTTCAGCTCTCTTTTCTATCTTTTCTTGATAGCGGATAGAATTCCTGCCTTTAAACTGAAATTTTTCCTTTGCCAAAATTAAAAATTCAGCCGCTTCTATTTTTTTATCTCCTGCTGTTTTCTCTTTTTGCCGGCCAGCTTGCTGCCCTCACCCGGCAGATCGACGGAGAATATACCGAGTTTCCAGCAGCCGTAGGTGAGCGTGCTGACAACAATCAGCATGATTATCAGCCCGTTGTGAAAATTGAGGCTGTTGACGAGCACGGCCAGCACACCCAAAAGCGAACTGACTGCATAGACCAGCAGTGCTATGCTGCGCTGGGACCAGCCCAGTGCCAGCAGCCGGTGGTGCAGATGGCCGTGATCGGCCTTTGAGATGGGGCGAGAATTATAAAAGCGGCGAAAAATGGCATAGGCTGTATCGAAGATGGGTATGCCCAGGGCCAGAAGCGGGACAAATACCGTCACAGCGGCAGCGCTCTTGAGCGCACCGATTATGGATATCGCAGCCAGCAGATAGCCTGCCAGCATAGCACCCCCATCACCGAGAAATATTTCAGCAGGATGAAAATTAAAGCGCAGAAAGGCCAGTGTGCTGCCGGCCAGAGCAGCCATCATCACGGCCGAGACGGGCTCAACCTGCTGCAGGCTGACAAAGAAGAGCGTGGCAGCTGCTATGCTGGTTATACCCGCGGCCAGTCCATCGAGACCATCTATTAGATTGAGTGTGTTGATGATCCCCACAATCCATAAAACCGTCAGGGGGATGCTAAATATCCCCAGCTGTATTACACCCCCGAAGAGGGGATTTGTGATAAAATCCACCGTTACTCCGCCCAGAACAGGTATCAGGGCGGCCGCTATCTGACCCAGCAGCTTCAGACGGGGTGAGAGCCCTACGATATCATCCACAAGCCCCAGGGCCAGTATGAAGGTGGCACCCAGCATTATTCCCCGCACCTCGGCTGTGAGAGGCAGACCGGGTATCACCGCCACCATAAACCCGCCAAATATGGCCAGACCGCCCAGGTTGGGAATCCGCCTCAGATGTATGCGGCGGCGGCCCGGTTCATCGACCGCCCCCAGCTCCCTGGCGGTTTTTTTGACGAGCGGGGTTAGCAGGTATGTAACTGCAAGTGCTGTCAGCATAACTCTCAGATAGGTCATTTCTCACACCTTCCCGCTGATCATGGATTCTGCCGCTGATTGTCAGCTTTTATTTGGTGCCGTAGAGGCGGTCTCCTGCATCGCCCAGCCCGGGCACTATATAGGCATGATCGTCGAGGTGTTCGTCGACGGCCGCGGTGAAGATATCGACATCGTCGTGATCGTTCTGCACGCGCTCGATGCCCTCGGGGGCAGCTACCAGACACATGAATTTCAGATTTCTGACACCGCGCTCTTTGATGAGACTCAATGCCGCCGAAGCCGAACCTCCCGTGGCCAGCATGGGATCGATGACTATGAGATCTCTGTTCTCGTTGTCAGGGGGAAGCTTGCAGTAATAATCCACAGGCTCCAGTGTGTCGGGATCCCTGTACAGACCGATATGACCCACACGGGCTGTGGGCAGAAGCTGAAGTATGCCATCGAGCATGCCCAGACCGGCGCGCAGTATGGGAACTATCCCCAGCTTTTTGCCGGCGATAACCGGTGATTCGGTTTTGGTCAGAGGTGTCTCGATCTCTGTCTTCTCCAGGGGCATGTCCCTTGTCACCTCATAGGCCATGAGCATCGACAGCTCGTTGGCCAGCTCCCGGAATTCTTTGGAGCCCGTATCCTTATCGCGCAGCAGTGTCAGCTTGTGCTTCATGAGGGGATGATCGAAGATAAAAACCTCTCCCATTATTTCTCAACTCCTTTTTGTTCACAAATTTTATCGACACGGCGCTGATGTCTGCCCCCGGCGAACTCTGTCTCCAGAAATGTCCGCAGGACATCCCGGGCCAGACCTGCGCCCACCACCCTCTCACCCAGGGCGAGTATATTGGCATCGTTGTGTCGGCGGGCCATACGGGCCGAATAGGCATCCTGGCAGCGGGCGGCTCTGATCCCGCTGAATTTATTGGCGGTCATGCTCATACCCAGACCAGTCCCGCAGACCAGAAGACCCAGATCAGCGCGATCATCACTAACAGCCCGGGCCACACTGCCGGCAAAATCGGGATAGTCCACGGACTCCTCGCTGTCAGTGCCCATATCGACAGTCTCATATCCCTCTTCCTCCAGCCAGCCTTTCAGCTCCTCTTTGAGCGAGTAGCCGGCATGATCGGACCCCAGTGCAATTTTCATGTTATCACTCCCATAGGCAGTACCTCTTTTCATTTCGACAAAATATATCTCCAGACGCTCGACCGCTTTTTCTATGATGGCATCAAGACGGGAGAGTGTCCTGTCATATATCCGCTGACTTCCCCCGAAAGGATCGGGTATATCTTCCTCAAATCCGGCAAAATCGGCCAGTGTATATATCCTCTCCGCCGCCCCGGGAAATCGACGTTTCAGTTCTCCGGCCTGATCTGAAGTCATGGACAGGATGAGATCTGACTCTTCCACCATATCAGCTCTCAGCTGCCTGCTTTCATGGCCATCCGGTTCTATACCCTCAGATTTCAGTGCCTTCCGGGCCCTCGCGTTGAGGGGAAGACCGGGCTGTGCAGACAGTCCGGCCGAGATGAATTCAAATTCCTCACTTCCGGCGGCTCCTCTGCCGGCAAGATGTTCCCGGAAAAGAAAAACAGCCATGGGGCTGCGGCAGGTATTGCCGGTGCAGATAAGCAGTATCCTCTTCATCCTGAACCTCCTCACAGCAGAGGGATGGCGTCAGAATTCCACCACATCGCTGGCCGCCTTGCGCAGGCGGTTCATGATCGCCTCTCCCAGACCGGAAGTCTCTATGCTCTCCACCATGATAAGATTTCGTCCCTCATCATCGAGCTGCCTTAAAAACTTGAATAGATTGTGGGCTATATCTGCCGGCCGGCTGGCCCGCCCCATTATAACCATTTTAAACTGGCGGTCGATACCATCGGCAGGATCATCGTAAACCTTCACACCGGGCAGATCCTCCAGCTTCTCGGCAGAATCATCTGTCAAAAGCAGTGCCCTGTAGCCCTCCTTATTATGAGCATACTCCCACAGCTGGCGTGGTGATGCACCCTCCAGCAGCTCCAGCCCGGCCCTGGGCGCATAATGCCTGTATTTCATGCCGGGAGAGCGGGGCACGCTCTCCTCGTTCTCAACCCGGTATTCGCGCTCTATCTCAACCTCATTCCCCAGAACCTCCCTCAGCTGAGCGGTGGCCACACCACCCGGCCTCAGCAGCCTGGGGCGGGATAAGGTCATATCCAGCACGGTCGATTCCACTCCAATCGGTGATTCACCGCCATCGAGTATCAGCGGTATCCTGCCCTCCATATCTATGAGCACGTGTTCGGCACTTGTGGGGCTGGGCAGGCCGGAGAGATTGGCACTGGGCGCGGCCACCGGCAGCCCGGCTCTGGTCAGAAGGGCTCTTGCCACCGGATGTGAGGGCATTCTGATGGCCACAGTTTCCAGTCCTCCGCAGGTGACCTCCGGCACCTCATCCGAGCGGGGCAGTATGATGGTCAGCGGACCGGGCCAGAATCGGGCCGTCAGCCGGCGGACAGGGGCGGGAACCCGACCGCTGACGAGCCTATCAAGATCTCCCCGCCGGCTTATATGTACTATCAGCGGATTGTCCTCGGGCCTGTTCTTGGCGGAGAATATTTTCTCTACAGCCCCGCCATCCAGGGCATTTGCACCCAGACCGTAGACCGTTTCGGTGGGAAAGGCTACAACCTCACCCTGGCGCAGCAGCCCGGCCGCCTCATTTATGCCGTCATGTGTGAGAAGTTCTGACGTCGAGGAGTTAACATCGACTTTGATTACCCGGGTCTTCACACTCATTCACCTCGTTCTTCCTCACGATCTTCTCTTTCTTCTGAATTAAAGCGGGCAAAGATTATGCGATCCCGGCCTCCACCATCCTGTTTGAGCTCTACATCCTGCCAGCAGCCGTGCGAGGAGAGCAGCGATAGTATCTCCTCTCCCTGATCATATCCAATCTCCAGAGCCAGCAGACCGCCCTCTCTCAATAATTCGGCAGCCTGGGGTATGAGCTCCCGATAGCTTCTGAGGCCATCGCTGCCGGCTGCAAGTGCCCGATCCGGCTCCTCCTGCACACGGCGGGGCAGATCCTCCATATCCTCCTCGGCTATATAGGGAGGATTGGAGACGACCAGGTCAACCTCATCGGCCTTGCCCGGAAGCAGCGGTTCCGCCCAGCTGCCCTCCAGCACGGCCAGCCGGTCCTGCAGCTCGTATTTTGCCACATTGCGGCGGGCCACATCTGCAGCTTCGGGGCTTATATCTATCCCAACACCCCGGGACTCGGGCAGATAATGAGCCAGGCTTACGAGTATGGCTCCCGAGCCTGTGCCCAGGTCAACAATCCTGGGTGACTGCCAGTCCCGGCTGCGGCAGAACCCGAGTATCTCCTCCACCAGCTCCTCTGTCTCCGGCCGGGGTATTAAAACACCGGGTTCTATGATGAAATCCAGTGACATAAATTCTTTTTTGCCGGTGATATAGCTCAGCGGCTGACCCTGAGCCCGCTTCTGCAGGCGTTTTCTGTAGGCTGATTTCTGCTCAGATGTCAGGGGATAATCATAATTGACATAGAGCTTTATGCGCTCCGTATTGAGCAGATCGGCCAGGAGCACTTCGGCATCGAGCCGGGGGCTTTCAACCTCGTGTCTGCCCAGATATTCATCGGCTTTATCGAGTATTTCCCTGATATTGCTGGCCATAGCCTCACTCCTGCCTACAGATTTTCCAGCCGCTTTTTCATATCCTCTTCCAGCAGGGGTTCTATCAGCATATCCAGTTCACCATCGAGCACCTTCTCGAGCTGATGGACGGTGAGATTTATGCGGTGATCGCTGACACGCCCCTGGGGAAAATTATAGGTTCTTATCTTTTCGCTCCGCTCGCCCGAACCCACCTGGCTGCGCCTTTTTTCATCGCGCTCTTCTCTCTTCTGCCTCTCAAGCTCTTCCTTGAGGCGGGCCCGCATAATCTTCATAGCCCTGTCCTTGTTCTTATGCTGGGATTTTTCGTCCTGACAGGAGACGACGATACCTGTGGGCTCGTGGGTTATGCGCACGGCCGAATCGGTGGTGTTTACGCTCTGACCGCCGGGGCCGCTGGAGCGATAATAATCTATGCGCAGATTATTTTTGTCCAGCTCCACATCGACATCTTCAGCTTCCGGCAGCATCGCCACTGTGGCGGTGGAGGTATGGATGCGGCCGCTGGATTCGGTTGAGGGAACGCGCTGCACGCGGTGCACGCCGCTCTCGTATTTGAGAAATTTATAGGCTTCATCCCCGGCCACGCTGAAGATAATCTCCTTGAAACCGCCGACACCCGATTCATTTGAGGACATGGTCTCTATCTCCCAGCCCCTGTCCTCAGCATAGCGGGTATACATGCGGTAGAGATCGGCCGCAAAGAGACCGGCTTCATCTCCACCTGCTCCGGCCCGTATCTCCACGATGACATCCTTTTCGTCATCGGGGTTTTCGGGCAGCAGCAACAGCGGCAGCTCCTCCTCAAGCTGCTCTATCTCCGGCTGAACTTCCTCCAGCTCGGAGCCCGCCAGCTCCTGCATATCCTCATCATCGCTCATCTCAAGTATCTCCTCAGCTTCCTCTTTCTGCTCCAGAAGCTGCCGATAACGCTCATATTTCTCCACAATTTTCTTGAGTTTGGCGTGCTCCTGCAGGAGCTTCTGATATTTCTCGCTGTTGCTCATTATCTCCGGGTCGCCAATTTTTTTGTTGAGATCATCATATTTTTCTACCAGATTATCGAGCTTATCCAGAACTTCCTGCTTCATCATAGAGATTCACACCTCTTTAACTTTACTCTCTTACCTCGTGACAGCTGCGGCAGCGAGCTTCATAAACTTCCTCAGCCCCGACCAGTATCACCGGATCGTCCAGTGAAGCCGGTTCACCGTCGATCAGCCGCTGGGTGCGGCTGGCCGGCTCACCGCATTCCACACAGATAGCATGGAGTTTTTTCACATATTCGGCCCGGGCGATGAGATCGGGCATGGGACCGAAGGGCTCGCCGCGAAAATCGCGATCCAGACCGGCTGTTATAACCCTAACATCTCCATCGGCCAGCTCTTCACAGATATCGATTATATCCTCGTTGAAAAACTGAACCTCGTCGATGCCTACCACATCGACATCATCATGGAGGCGGTTCATCAGCTCCTCAGGATGGTCCACGGGCACAGCCTCAATGCTGGCGCCATTGTGTGATACGACACCATCATCGTTATAGCGATCGTCGAGGCTGGGTTTGAAGACGCGGGATTTCTGGTCTGCGATAGCCACACGGCGCAGCCGCCTGATCAATTCCTCGCTCTTACCGCAGTACATAGGGCCTGTGATTACCTCTATCCAGCCGCTTTTGCTTATTTTATACATTTAGCGGTTTTTCACTCCCCATCAGAATGGAATATCCAAAAAAAAAGCAGAGCATCTAAGCCCTGCAGTTGCCGGACACGAGCGGTTATTCTCCGGAAGCTTCGGCTTCAGCTTCGTCCTCTGCCTCTGACGGTTCAGCTTCCTGCTCGCCCTCTTCGGCCTCTTCTTCTGTGACCCGGCCGTACTTCCTGTTGAATTTATCTACACGGCTTCCGCGCGCTGTCTGGCGCTGTTTGCCGGTATAGAAGGGATGACAGTTGGAGCAGACCTCCACCCGCATATCTTCACCGGTGGACATGGTTTTATATTCTTCTCCACAGGCACAGGTTATAACCGTCTCGGTCGTTTCAGGATGAATTTCTTCCTTCACTACAATCACCTCTTCCTCATAGCTTTATATTGTTTTCTCTGCAGTTATTCAGATTATATCACAGCAGTTTTTCTCTTGCAAGCAGACTCAGCCCGAGAAAATCTCCTCCAGAACATCCAGAAGTTCTTCATTATTTCCGGTGTTTTTGATCTGAGTTATCATGGTCTCCAGAAGCTCGGCTTTATCCATGGACTTGGTCTGCCGCCGCAGCTTCCAGATTATCTCCAGCTCCCTATCACCGAGGAGGAGCTCCTCTTTTCTGGTGCCTGAAAGATGAATATCTATGGCAGGAAAGATGCGCTGCTGGGCCAGCCTGCGGTCCAGATGCAGCTCCATGTTACCGGTGCCCTTGAATTCCTCGTAGATGACATCATCCATGCGGCTGCCGGTATCGATGAGAGCTGTGGCCAGGACGGTGAGACTGCCTCCCTCCTCTATATTGCGGCCGGCTCCGAAGAAGCTCTTGGGAAAATGCATGGCGGTGGGATCCAGCCCCCCCGAAAGTGTCCGACCGCTGGGAGCGGTAGTTACATTGGCCGCCCGGGCCAGCCTTGTTATGCTGTCCAGGAGAATAACCACATCATAATTCTGTTCCACGAGTCTTTTGGCCTTGGCCAGAGCCAGCTGGGCCACCTGGATATGATCATCGGCGGGTCGGTCAAAGGTTGAGCTGATCACCTCGGCATCGACCGAGCGCTCCATATCGGTGACCTCCTCCGGCCTCTCATCGATCAGGAGTATCATCATGCGGGCCTGGGGATGATTTTCGCTGATGCTGTTGGCGATCTTCTTTAAGAGGACAGTCTTGCCGGCTTTGGGCGGGGAGACGATCAAACCCCTCTGCCCCAGCCCCACAGGTGCTACCACATCCAGAAGTCTGGTGGATATATCGCTGGAGCTGTCCTCCAGCCTGATCTTCTCCCGGGGGTAGAGAGGTGTCAGATCCTCAAAATAGGCCCTGTCCCGCGCTTTTTCCGGATTCTGGTAGTTGATGGCCTCGATCCGCAGCAGGGCAAAATAGCGCTCACTGTCCTTGGGCTCTCTGACCTGGCCTGAGACCACATCACCTGTGCGCAGATCGAACCTCCTGATCTGAGAAGCCGATATATAGATGTCATCGCTGGAGGGCAGATATTTGGAGGGGCGGATAAAACCATAACCTTCACTCTCTATGATCTCCAGCACACCCTCGGCAAAGATATTCCCGCCTTCCTCTGTCTCCTGTTTGAGCAGGGCGAAGATGAGGTCCTTCTTGCGCATGCTGGAATAGCCCTCTATGGATTTTTCTCGGGCCAGCTCATGCAGCTCGGATATTGTCATATTCTCCAGTTCTGTGATATGCAAATGAAAACGCCTCCTGTTGGATTTTGTTGGCCGGCAGCTGCGATCACAGGGCAAGCAGAAGCCACAGTGTGACCACATAAACAAAAAGGATCAGTGCCGGTGCAATACCTATATGTAAAAATGAATGCTCGGAACGATAGAAGAGGCCGGTAAGGAGCAGCACGGTCATCATTATCACCGAAAACAGAGGAAGAAAATTGATCGTGGAAGCTGCCGCCACCAGGCTTCCGGCCTGGAAGAGATCGACCGGCACCAGCAGGGTTAGGTTGAAGAGATTGCTGCCCAGAATATTGCCGGCAGCCAGATCGAATGACCCCCTCCGGGCGGCGGTGATCGTGGTCGAAAGCTCCGGCAGTGAAGTTATCGCTGCCAGCAGGGCCGTGCCCAGAAAGGAATGGCCCATCCCCGTCACCACGGCTATCTCATCGGCCGCAGCCGCCAGACTGCTCCCGGCCAGCATGATCACTATGGCTGCTGTGCCGAAGATGACAAACTGCAGAGCGGTGCTTTTCCCTGACACATCTTTTGCCGCGGAAGCTGGCATTTCCACGACGGTGGAGTCCTTCTTCTGCACGCTCTCACGCTCTTCCGACTCTTTTTCAGCCCCTTTTTCATAGGAATGGATCAGCTTCAACCCCAGCAGAAACAGAGCGAACAGAATTATGCTCTCCGGAGCAATCCGAAATTGAATTGGGGTTATGGTGGTAAAGGAATAGAGGGTGAGGGCAATTCCTGCAGCACTGGCCATCAGTATCATGATAAAACCCGTCAGGAGATGTGATAATGTCAGTTTGAGGAGCAGCGGACCCGGACCTTCTACCACATCGAGGAGGGCTAGGATGGAGAGATTGAACATATTGCTGCCCAGGATATTTCCCAGGCCCAGATCTACTGCTGCCAGTCTCACCGAGGCAGCACTTGTCACCAGCTCGGGCAGAGAGGTGGCAAATGAGAGCAGAACAGCTCCTATCATAACCTGACCAAGGCCTGTGTTTTCCGCTATCCTCTCGGACGTTCCCACCAGAAAGTAACCGGCCATCACAATAAAAAAAGCTGAAACAAAAAACTGTATTATCAACACAGAGATCACCTTCAGCTCGGCAAAAATTTTCAGGTCCCGGGCCGGCGGAAGCCGGCCGGAACCTCTAAATCCATGCTATTCTCTCAGGCTGGATGCAGAGCCAGCGGAGAGCTGCTACCAGGCTTTATTCTGGCTGCCGAAGGTGTGTATTTTTTCTTTGACCTTTTCAGCCATGGCATCACGGGAGGGACCGCAGTATTTACGGGGATCATAGAGCTCGGGATCCTCCTCTAAAAGATCACGCAGTTTGGCTGTAAAGGCCTGCTGGAAGGCCGTATTTACGTTTACCTTGCGGATGCCCAGATCTATGGATTTTTCCACATCTTCAGCCGGAACTCCGGAAGCGCCGTGCAGAACCAGGGGTACATCTACCTCATCATTGATCTTCTCCAGGCGTTCGAAATCCAGTTCCGGTTCACCTTTATAAACGCCGTGAGCGGTGCCTATGGCTACAGCCAGGCAGTCGACTTCTGTGCGCTCCACAAATTCAGCGGCTTCCTCCGGCTTGGTCATGGCAGCTTCCTTTTCAGTTACGGTGATATCGTCCTCACTGCCCACAAGCCGGCCCAGCTCGGCCTCGACCGTGACACCTACACTGTGAGCGGCTTTGACAACTTCCTTCGTCTTCTCGATGTTCTTCTCAAAGGGCTCCTTGGAGGCATCGATCATGACCGAAGACCATCCCTTGCGGATACAGCGCATGGCAGCCTCAAAACTTCCGCCATGATCGAGGTGCAGGGCTACGGGCAGATCGGTGTTTTTGAGAAAGCCCTCCACCATGCCGACCACATGATCCATGCCCATATAGCTGATAGCGCCTTCACTTGTGGCCAGTATGAGGGGGGAGTTTTCCTCCTCTGCTGCCTTTATGATCGCCTGCAGTGATTCGAGATTGTTGACATTAAAACCGCCGACAGCATAACCCTCTCTGTCAGCTTCTTCGAGAATATCTGCCATCGGAACCAGCTGTGATAACATCTATAACCACTCCTTATTTGGTTGATATAATTCATATGATGCTGAAAGATGCCTGCTTTAACATCAGATCTGCTTCAGTTCCTGCTTCTGGGGGGAGATGTATTGCTCTGATAGGTGAGGAGCAGCCTCTCCCTCTCCCTGAGCCGGCTTACATCTTCCTGATCACCGGCGGGCAGGCTCAAAACACCCTGGCAGCGCTGGCAGGTGAGCAGGATAAAATCGGAGAAGAGATCGATCGAGACCTCACTGCTGCCACACTCACAGATGAGATCGCCTCCGGCAGCAAAATCGTGTAGTATATCGAGGGTCATGAGCATGATCTCGGGATCGGCAAAATCATCAAAGCCCAGACCATCGGCCAAAAGCTCCAGCTCTTTCTGCTGTCTGTCCACCTCCCGCTGCAGGAGGACATACCCGCCGTAATAACCCAGGTTGAGCCCTGTGCGGGGACAGGTGAGTTTGCTGACATTCTGGCTGTTCCAGAACCTGCAGTCCGAAACAACAAGATCGTGCCTCCGGTCACAGACCAGGCAGTAGGGTGTGAGGTGGACCTCACCCCGGCTTCTGACAATATCGATCTTGCCCCGTCCGCACTGACAGCTGTAGGTCAGCTTTTTCCGACCGGAAAGCTGAAATATGTTGATTTGATTTATCTCCAGCCGTCCGCAGCCGGAACAGCGTGTGGCCAGAGATGTCTTTTTTTCCAGTATCATAAACCGGCAGGACCTGAGCCAGTCATGCTCCAGACTGAAGCCGCTGATACAGGCCCCGTCACCTCCCTCTATAGCATACTATTCTGTATCAGCGGACAAAATCCTCTTTGCGCCCGGGATTTTTTACAGCACAGCCACGGCCTCTATTTCAACCTCCACATCTTTTGGCAGACGGCTTACCTCCACAAAGGCCCGGGCCGGCGGCTCCTCCTGAAAATAATCGGCATAGATATCGTTTATGCGGGAGAAATTATCCATATCGGCGGCAAAAACAGTAACTTTGACCACATCGGTGAGCTCAGCACCGGCCTCGATCAGAATAGCCCGGAGATTCTCCAGGGACTGCTCGGTCTGTTCGGCCACATCCTCGCTCACCAGCTCTCCCTCCGGTGTGAAGGGTATCTGACCTGATACGTAGACGGTATCGCCGGCCACAACAGCCTGAGAATAGGCTCCTATGGCCGCCGGAGCTCTATCTGTGCTGATTATCTTTTTTTCGGACATATCTTCTGCCTCCTTTTTCTGTATCGCTGTTATCATCTGCCCTGAAATTCAGGTTTTTCTCCCTCCATAAAGGCCTCAAACCCGTGTGATTGATCCCTGGTATTAAAGCAGAGGGAGAAGGCGTTTATCTCATGTGAGGTTCCCTTATCGATGCCCTCGTTGAGGCCGAAGTTTATCGATTCCTTGGCCAGTTTTACAGCGACCGGGGCTCTGCTGGCAACTGACCCGGCCAGCTCCTCTGCCCTGTCCTGCACTCTCCCGGAGGGCACGACCTCGTTGACGAGGCCGAACTTTAGTGCTCTCTCTGCCGGGATGCGCTCACCCGTATAGAGAAGATACTTGGCCCGGCGTTCACCTATCTGCCGGGGCAGGCGCTGTGTGGCACCATAGCCGGGCATGATGCCCAGAGAAGTCTCGGGCTGACCGAATTCAGCTCCCTCTCCGGCTATGACCAGATCACAGGCCAGCATCAGCTCCTGCCCGCCACCCAGAGCATATCCTCTGACCGCGGCTATAACAGGGCGGGGAAACTCCTCGACCTGCTGCATAAGCTGATGGCCTTCCCGGGCAAATTCGCGGGCCTTAGAGGGGCTTAGATCTTTCATCTCACCCACATCGGCACCGGCGGCAAAGGCCCTCTCACCCCTGCCTGTGATGATAAGTGCCCTCACATCCTTTATCTCCTCCAGCCTGAGCAGAGCTCTTTTCATCTCCTGGATGACGGTGGAGTTGATCACATTCATCTTCTCCGGCCTGTCGATAACGATCAGGGCATATTTATCGCCCCGCTCAACGTCAATGCTCTCAAAGTCCTCCTGAAAGACATCGGCCATCTTAATCACCTCCGCTTAGCTGTATTCGTAAAATCCTCTGCCGCTCTTGCGCCCCAGATGACCCGCCCTCACTTTGCGGCGGAGCAGCTGACAGGGACGGTATTTGTCCTCACCCATCTCCTCATGCAGTGTCTCCATTATGGAGAGGCAGACATCGAGACCTATCATATCTCCCAGAGCCAGAGGTCCTATGGGGTGATTAGCTCCCTTTTTCATGGCCGTATCTATATCCCCGGCTGAGGCCACACCGTTCTGAAGCAGAAAGGCCGCCTCATTGATCATGGGGATGAGAATTCTGTTGACTATAAAACCGGGCGATTCTTTGACCTCAACCACCTCTTTGCCGGTGGAGGAGATAAAATCACAGCATTCTCTGTAGATCTCATCATCGGTGGTCAGAGCACGCACACACTCCACCAGCTCCATCAAGGGGACCGGGTTGAAGAAGTGAATGCCCAGCACCTTCCCCGGACGTTCAATGCTGGTGGCCAGCTCTGTTATGCTCAGGGCTGAGGTGTTGGTGGCGATGATCGTCTCCTCAGGACAGATGGTATCGAGATCATGGAATATCTTCTTCTTGACATCCATATCCTCTGTGGCCGCCTCTATGACCAGTTCCCTGTCCTTCATCATCCTGAGATCGGTTGTGGTGGTGATTGCCTCGAGAATATCCTCCTTTTCCCCTTCTGTCAGCTTTTCCTTCTCCACGCCCTTGCTCAGAAATGAAGCGATCCTCTCCATACCATCTTCCAGAAATTGTGATTTGACATCGTGCATGACAACCTCACAGCCCGATGCGGCCAGATGCTGAGCTATGCCTGCTCCCATGGTACCTGAACCTATCACACCTATCTTTTCCATATATAATCACCTCACTGCATTTTTTCCGATATCTCCACCATTCGCTCTCCCAGCTTCCCCGCCAGTTTAAGGGCCTCAGTATCCTGAGAGACCCTGCGAAAACCATCATCGGTCTTGCGGGTGCCGATCACGCTGCTGGGCTCAAAGCGGGGATCTCCCACTCCGCCCACAATCACCATACCCTGCAGCAGGGCGTAATAGTGCAGAGAGGAGATCACATGCTCGGCTCCACCGTGCTTTAGGCCCGAGCTGGAGAGGGCGGCAAAGGGTTTATCCTGCAGCATATGTCCTTTCATCTTGAGATATCTGGTCCTGTCCATGAAGTTCTTCATGGCGGCAGGAACAGAGCCGAAATGAGAGGGAGCAGCGAAGATGAGACCATCAGCCCGGGGCAGTCTATCGGCCACATCTTCCAGCTCATCCTCCTGTACGCAGCTCTCAGCTTTGAGACAGCTGTCACAGCCCTGGCAGTGCTCTATCGTATAATCGTTGAGATCGAGAAAGGCTGAATCCGCTCCCGCCCGGCGCGCACCTTTCAGTGCTTCCTGCAGAAGTGCGTAGCTGCCCCGCTGCACCGGACTTCCATTGACACCGAGTATCTGCACCTGTAACTCCCCCTTCTCTCAGGCGTCGTCGATAAATCCCTTGAGCTCATCGAAGCGATCCGTATATTCTTCGTCGGCAAAACAGGTTCCGAAGGCTTCCGTCTCGTAGCTGCTGCCGGAGAGATGGCCCTCCTTGATGCCGTGGTTAATGGCTGATTTTATCAGGCCCACAGCCTGTGAGGACTGGCTGGCTATCTCCTGTCCCAATTTTCGACTGGATCTGATAAGATCCCGGGGTGTGACAAGCCTATTTATGAGGCCGATATCGTAGGCCTCACTGGCATCGATTATCTTGCCGGTGAACATTAACTCCTTGGCCCGGCCCATGCCGATGATGCGGGGGAGCCTCTGCGTGCCGTCAAAGCTGGGCACAAGCCCCAGGCGCACCTCGGGCTGGCCGAAACGGGCCCGGCTCGAAGCCAGACGCAGATCACAGGATAGAGCCAGTTCCATTCCTCCCCCCAGGGCATAGCCGTTGATCGCTGCCAGTGTGACCTTGCTGGTCTTCTCCAGGCTCCCGCATATCGACTGCCCCAGCCGCGAGAGTTCCCGGGCTGAAGCTGGAGTGAGATCTTCCAGCCAGTCAAGATCAGCTCCCACGCTGAAGGATTTAGAGCCCATGCCGGTGAGGATTATCACCTTGATCTCATCCTCGCGCTCCAGCTCCTCCAGCCCGTTCTTCAGCTCCAGCAGCATCTCCTTGTGATAGGCATTCATAACCTCCGGTCTGTTGAGAGTAACGAGCGAAAGCGGTTTATCTCTTTCCAGACTGATATACTGATAATTCACACCTCATACCTCCCGGACTTGCTGCATTTAACGGATAACTATCATCAGGCAAATACTCCTAACTGCTCGCTGACCTCAAAATCTGCTTCTGTCATTTTTTCTATCTCCTCGATCTCCGTGCTCTCCTCTTTTTCCAGCAACAGCAGACCATCTTCCTCCACAGAAAAGAGGGCGAGCTCTGTCACTATGAGATCCACCTCACCGGCTGCCGTCAGGGGAAGATCGCAGTCCTGAACGATCTTGCTGTCACCTCTGCGGGTGGTGTGGGTTGTGGCCACTATCACCCTGCGGGCACCTGTGGTCAGGTCCATGGCTCCACCCATTCCCGGCACAAATTTTTCCGGTATCTTCCAGTTGGCCAGATTGCCCCCGGCATCAACTTCCAGCGCACCCAGTACTGTGGTATCCAGATGTCCCCCCCTGATTATAGCAAATGAGGTGGCAGAATCAAAGAAAGCCCCTCCCTCTCTGATGGTGACGGGCTGACCCCCGGCATTGATCAGATCTTTATCCCCTTCACCCTCCGGAGGTGTGGGCCCCAATCCCACAAAACCATTCTCGGAGTGAAGTGTGATATCTATATCATCCGGGATATAGTCGGCCACCATTGTGGGCAGACCTATACCGAGGTTAACAAGCTCTCCATCCTCAAGTTCCTGTGCTACCCTGCGGGCGATCCTGGGCTTTTTCTCCGACATGTAAATTACCCCCTTATGCTGGCTGATCGAGTTCAGCGAGAGACGAGTGTAGTAACACCGTGGCCGCCGCCCACACAGAGTGTGGCAAGACCGTTTTTGACGTCTCTTTTGACCATTTCATGGAGCAGTGTGACCAGAATCCTGGCACCGCTGGCACCTATGGGATGGCCCAGAGCGATAGCCCCTCCGTTGACATTTACTATGTCGCGGGAGAAATCGAGTTCCTCCAGCACCGCAAGCGACTGAGCGGCAAAGGCTTCATTGGCCTCGACCAGCTCGATATCATCTACCTCCAGATCGGCCTTCTCCAGCACCATTCTGGTGGCGGGCACGGGCCCTATGCCCATTATAGCCGGATCCACACCGGCTGAGGCGTGTTCCTGAAATGTGGCCAAAGGTTCAATGCCCAGCTCAGCTGCTTTATCCCGGCTCATCAGCACAACTGCCGCAGCTCCGTCATTGATACCGGAGGCATTGCCGGCAGTGACGGTGCCGTCCTTTTCGAAGGCGGGGTTTAACCCTGACAGCTTTTCGGCCGTGACACCTGAACGGTAATGCTCATCCTCGGTGAATTCCTCGTCCTCGCCGATCTTCACGGGCACTATCTCCTCTTCGAACCGTCCCTCCTGCCAGGCCTTCTCTGCTTTGTTCTGGCTGGCAGCGGCGAATTCATCCTGTTCCTGCCGGGATATATCATAGTCCCGGGCCAGATTCTCAGCTGTTATACCCATATGGCAGTCGTTGAAGACATCCCAGAGACCATCGTGGACCATGAGATCGATCAGCTCGCTATCACCCATCATCCTGCCGGTGCGGAGATCATCGAGATAATGCCCGGCTCTGCTCATATTCTCCATGCCGCCGGCCACAACTATATCCTTTTCTCCTAACTGTATGGCCTGGGCGGCCAGATTGACGGATTTAAGGGCAGAAGCACAGACTTTGTTTATGGTCATAGCCGGCACTGTATCGGGCAGGTCAGCACCTAAAGAAGCCTGGCGGGCGGGATTCTGCCCCAGGCCACCCTGGAGAACGTTTCCCATTATAACCTCGCCCACATCTTCACCCTCAATATCGGCCCTGTCCAGAGCCTCTCTTATGACTATCGAACCCAGCTCGACTGCAGGTATGCCGCTCAGACTCTTACCGAAGCTGCCGATGGGAGTTCTGACGGCGCTGACGATAACGGCTTTTTTCTTATCCATTTTATCCCCCTCCTCATTGTTGGAGATCACTTGAGCAGATGGTCAACAAAGATACCCGGTGTCATCACATCATCGGGATCTATCTCACCGGTCGGTACGATCTCTTCGGCCTCGGCGATGACGGTATCTCCGGCCATGGCCACAATCGGATTGTAGTTGCGGGCTGCGCGACGATGGATTAAATTGCCCTTTTCATCGGCCCGGCAGCCTTTAATCAGGGCAATATCAGCCGGGAGCGGCTCGGCCAGTATGTAGTCCTCGCCCCCGACCTCGATGATTCTGCGCCCCTCGGCCGCCTCTGTTCCCACACCGACCGGGGTCAGTACTCCGCCCAGACCGGCTCCCGCGGCCCTGATCTGTTCGATAAGTGTGCCCTGAGGAATCAGTTCAACTTCCAGCTCACCTTCCCCCAGCTGCCGGCCGGAATCCTTATTTGTGCCGATATGGCAGCAGATGACTTTTTTCACACGGCGCCGGGAGATGAGCGATCCCACCGAACCTCCGGCAAATCCTGTATCATTGGTGATCAGTGTCAGATCCTCCGCACCGCTCTCCAGCAGAAGTTCTATGAGAGCATCCGGACTTCCTACCTCCAGAAAGCCGGCCACCATAACAGTCTGACCATCTTCAAACAGCTCCATTACCTCCTCTGTACCTATCATCTTAGACATCGGCTGCTATTCCTCCTTTGTCAGGGCCGCCGCCAAAAATCCCACGAAAAGGGGATGGGGATCGTTGGGGCGGGAGGTGAATTCGGGATGATACTGGACACCTACAAACCAGGGATGATCTTCGATCTCCACGACCTCAACCAGACGATCATCCGGGGATAAGCCTGCCAGAGTTAGGCCCTTTTCCTCCAGTATGGATCTGTACCTGTTGTTGAATTCATAGCGGTGACGATGGCGCTCATAGACGATCTCCTGACCGTAGAGCTCTCGTGCTCTAGTTCCTTCCTCCAGGCTGCAGGGATAGCGACCCAGCCGCATGCTCCCGCCCATCTTCTCGATATCCTGCTGCTCGGGCATGAGGTCGATGACTGGATCCTGGCAGTCGGGATCGACCTCGGTGGTGCTGGCACCGGTTAGCCCGGCCTCACTGCGGGCATACTCTATTACTGCACACTGCATCCCCAGACAGATACCGAAGAAGGGAAGGCCCTCTGTGCGGGCATAGTTGACAGCGCGCACTTTGCCCTCCATTCCCCTTTCTCCGAATCCACCCGGAATGAGCATACCTTCGACGCCCTCCAGGAGGGAGTCCAGATCTTCACACTCCTCTATATCCTCCGAGGATATCCAGGTTATATCGACCTCACAGTCCTGGGGGATGCCGGCATGGTCCAGGGCTTCGATGATGCTTAGATAGGCATCGGGCAGTTCCACATATTTGCCCACAATGGCTATATCGACCTGTTCTGAGCGGTCCTTCATCTTATCCACCAGGCGCCGCCAGAATTTGAGGTCCGGTTTTTCTGTCTCCAGATTGAGTTTATCGATTACAATCTCATCCATCCCCTCATCTTCAAGATTGAGCGGCATCTCATAGATCTGTTCACAGTCCACAGCCTCTATGACAGCCTCCCGCTCAATGTCGCCGAAGAGGGAGATCTTATCCTTGACATCCTCTGTCAGCTCCCGGTCGGATCTGCAGACTATGATATCGGGATGAATACCGATGCTGCGCAGCTCCTTGACACTGTGCTGGGTGGGCTTGGTCTTGAGCTCACCCGCTGCTTTGAGATAGGGGATAAGTGTGCAGTGGATATAGCAGACCCTATCGGGCCCTAAATCACCCTTCATCTGGCGGATGGCCTCCAGGAAGGGAAGCCCCTCAATATCGCCCACAGTGCCGCCTATCTCGGTGATAACCACATCATAATCACCTTCCTGACCGGCCCGCCTTATTCTCGATTTTATCTCATCGGTTATATGGGGAATGACCTGAACAGTTGCACCCAGATATTCACCCTCTCTTTCCTTCTGAATAACGCTGCCGTAGACCATACCTGTGGTAACATTGTTATTCTGGCTCAGATTGGTGTCGATAAACCTCTCATAATGTCCGAGATCAAGGTCTGTCTCGGCCCCATCATCTGTGACAAATACTTCACCGTGCTGATAGGGACTCATCGTGCCCGGATCAACATTTATATAGGGATCGAACTTCTGAATTGTCACATCGACTCCCCGGCTCTTGAGCAGTCTGCCCAGCGATGCTGCGGTGATGCCTTTACCCAGAGCGGAGACAACTCCACCTGTTACGAATATATAATCCGTCATCTGACTCATCCCCCTCACATCTCTTCCGGTGCGGACACGCCTATGAGATCGAGAGCATTTACGAGCACCTGCCGGGCGGCCTGAACGAGTTTGAGCCGGGCTAAACTCTGCTGACGATCATCGCTCAGAACCTGACATTTGTTGTAGAAGACGTGGAAGGCATTGGCCAGATCATAGATATAATTTGCCAGCCTGTGGGGAGCTCTCAGGCGGGCTGCCTCCCTGATCTCCTCGGGAAAAGAGGCCAGATATTCCAGCAGCTCCTTCTCTGCCTCACTGTCCAGAAGCTCCAGCGAGGCGCTCTCGGCAGCTTCCAGAAGCTCCTCATCAGCTCTGGACAGCATGCTGCAGATGCGGGCATGTGCATACTGGATATAGTAGACCGGGTTGTCGGTCGATTCCTCCCGGGCCAGGTCCAGATCAAAGTCGAAATGGCTGTCAGTGCTGCGCATGATGAAGAAATAGCGGGCCGCATCCAGGCCCACCTCCTCCATCAGCTCGCGCATGGTGACAAACTCACCCTCGCGCTTGGACATGGGCAGTGTCTCCCCGCCCCGGATGAGATTTACCATCTGCACAATTATTATCTCCAGCATATCGCGATCATAGCCCAGGGCTTCTATAGAGGCTTTCATCCGATCTATGTAGCCGTGGTGATCGGCCCCCCAGACGTTTATGAGCTTATCGAAGCCCCGTTGAACTTTATCCTGATGGTAGGCGATATCCGCACCCATATAGGTGGGTGCACCGTCGGATTTTATGACCACCCTGTCCTTGTCATCTCCGAGCTCAGAAGCGGCAAACCAGGTGGCCCCTTCCTCTTCATAGATATAGCCTTTCTCACGCAGTGTCTCCACAGCCTTTTCTATGCGCCCTTCTTCATGTAATGTTCTCTCGCTGAACCAGTTGTCAAATTCTATGCCGAAATCATTTAGATCCCTTTTTATGATGGCCAGCACGCGCTCATAGGCAAACTCCCGGGCTATCTCGACAGCTTCTTCCTCACCGATCTCTCTCAGCTCAGAACCGTGCTCATCCCTGAGCTCACGGGCGATATCCTTTACGTAATCTCCCCTGTAGCTGTTCTCGGGCATCTCTATCTCCTCACCGAAGAGCTCCAGATAGCGGAGATATGTAGAGCGGCCCAGAAGATCCATCTGATTGCCGGCATCATTTATGAGGTATTCTCTCTCAACCTCAAAGCCAGCTCTGTCCATAATTGCTGCCAGTGTATCTCCGACAACGGCACCACGGCTGTGCCCCACATGCAGGGGGCCGGTGGGGTTGACACTGACAAATTCAACCTGAACTCTCTCACCCCGGCCGTAATCTGTGCGGCCGTAATCCTCTCCCAGCTCTGTTATTTGACGCGCAGTCTCATAGAGCCAGGACTCATCCAGCCAGAAATTGATAAAACCCGGCCCGGCCACCTCGACTCTATCCACGAGTTCAGAATCAATCTCAGCTGAGATATCCTCTGCCAGCTGGCGGGGATTTTTTTCCAGTTTGCCGCCCAGGGACAGGGCCAGATTGCTGGCATAATCGCCGTGCTCATCCTCGCGCGGAACCTCAACCTCAATCGGCGGGAGTTTTTCACCATCCAGATCACCTGCCAGCACTTTATCCCTGGCTTTTTCCAGTACTTCGATCAGCTCTTCCTCTATCTCTCTGACGGGATTAAAAGACATAAACTGCACTGCACTCCTTCCTGAATTCCTTATACTTGTTGGAACTAAATTCTCTCACGGGCAAATTCTTTTCCATCCTCTTTCTTTTTCAATTTGGCAAAATCCCTGACCACACAGCCGTGTTTTTCCATCTCCTCCATTAAATTGCGCAATGCCCTGGTGCTGCCGATGAGCGAGGGGGTTATATATGCATAGCATTCCTGGCCCACAGTTCGCTTGCAGCGCTCCAGTGTGGGGGCTATATCGGCAGCAGGCCGACCCTTGATCAGACCCTTTTTGGGGCTGCCGACTATAACCAGATCATAGGTATGAAAGCTTATCTCCTCACCCCTGACAGAAGCTTCTATGATATCGACTCTATGACCCTGGTTTTCAGCACCATCTTTGATACCGCGGGCCACCTCGACCGCTCTCCCCTCCTGTGAATGAATGACGAGTATCTTCTTCATCAGCTTCCGCCCTCTCCTTCCTTAAGTCATCCTGCCATTAAAAATGCATCTTCCGGTCTATAAGACCTTATCTTACTCCCTATTTATTTATTTCCACCCTCAGAGAAAAAATCCTGTATTTTTCCCGGACGGGATCGCAAAACCCGGGCAGATTTAAATATAATGATTTTTTTCACAATAACTCCCATAACAGCAGGGCAGAAAAACTCGGGGGTTTTCCTGCCCCTAGATGGCAATTGACCTGATTTTTATTCGATCCTTATTAGATCACTGGGCCAGTTCCAGTTCCTTGAGCAGCCTGCCCTTGGGCATATATCCCACGAGTTTATTGTCGATCTCTCCATCGTTAAATACGATCATGGTAGGAATGCTCATGACCTCAAACTTTGAAGCCACTTCCTGATTTTCATCCACATTCAGCTTGCAGACTTTAAGCTCATCGTCATAATTATCAGCAATCTCCTCTATAACCGGGGCCAGCATCTTACAGGGGCCGCACCAGGAGGCCCAGAAATCGACCAGCACCGGCCTGTCAGCTTCCAGAACTTCCTCTTCAAAACTCTCATCAGTTACTTCAACAGGTTCACTCATAGATTAATCCCCCTCAATTTACGTGAATAGAATTGTAAACATTTTGCTTTCACCATATTATCATATATTGCTGCGCAAAAAAAGTATGTTAAACGTAATACATAAAAAACATTTAACCCTGCAAGGAACATAAAATTGAATTATTCCATCAGAATTGTCATTTATCTCCACCTGTGATATAATTTTAGCCAGACCGCAGCTGACAGTTCAGTGATCTATCAGCGCTAATTCCAGTATGAAGGAGGCAAAAATTTTGCAGCCGGAAATCTCCCTGGGGATAGCTTTTGTGGCCGGAATTCTCACCTTCTTCTCCCCCTGTATAGTCCCCCTTCTNCCCTCATATCTGGGCTATCTGGCCGGCGATTACAGCATAGAAGAGCTGAAAGAAAAAGACAGCGGTGAGAGAAGATCAAAGCTTCTGCTGCCCTCGCTCTTCTTCATCTCCGGCTTCACCATAATTTTCACCCTGCTGGGCCTTACCGCCTCCTGGCTGGGCCGTGAGCTTCTGGCCCGCCAGCAGCTCCTCAGGCAGATAGGCGGTGTGGTGGTGGTTATGCTGGGACTCAATATGGCCGGCCTCTTCTCCTCCAACATTTTCAGAAGACAGATAGATATCCGGCCCCCGGACTGGCTGCACCGTTATCCCCGGGCTTTCCTGCTGGGGCTTGTTATCGCCC
>SL_8KL_010_SEDDRAFT_10000760_pt1 | contig 28184 bp, 20 predicted proteins | sample SodLakKL_010_SED_4_FD_11160 | JGI IMG/M metagenome (IMG submission 11160) | reverse complement strand
ATTGCCTACCTGAAGTCTACCGGTCGCGAAGTCATTTATGATGCCGAGCACTTTTTTGACGGCTACAAGGCCAACCCGGAATATGCCCTGGCCACCCTTGAAGCGGCCAGCAGGGGAGGGGCCGAAGTGATAGTTTTGTGCGATACCAACGGCGGCCTGATGACCTGGGAGCTTTCCGCCATCCTTTCTGTAGTTAAAGACAAGGTCAAGGCGCCGCTGGGTATTCATGCTCACAATGATGCCGATATGGCAACGGCTAATTCTTTGCTTGCGGTTCAGGAAGGAATTACCCAGATCCATGGGACCGTGAACGGCTACGGGGAACGCTGCGGTAACGCCAACCTGTGTACGATAATTCCCAACCTCCAGTTAAAAATGGGGTTGCAGGTAGTTTCTTCAGAACAGCTGCAGGGCATAACCAGGCTTTCCCGCTACGTGGCCGAACTGATCAATATTGCCCCTCCCGATCAGCAGCCCTATGTCGGGTTTAATGCCTTTGCCCATAAGGGCGGAGTCCATATCGATGCCGTCAGTAAAAAGCCGGCTACCTATGAACACACCAATCCGGAACTGGTGGGGAACCAGCGCCGGATCCTGGTTTCAGAACTGGCAGGGCGCAGCAGCATTACAATTAAATCCAACGATTATGCTTATCACCTCCGTAAGGATCAGCCTGAAACGGCTTCGGTACTGCAAAAAATCAAAGAAATGGAGCATTATGGTTACCAGTTTGAAGGCGCCGAAGGATCTTTCGAACTGCTGGTCTTGAAAATGATGAAAGCCTACCGCCCTCTTTTCAAACTGGAAGGGTTCAGGATGATTATTGAAAAGAGGGAGGACGGCCAGCTCTATTCGGAAGCGACAATTAAAGTGCGGGTTGGCGATGTGCAGGTTCATACCGCAGCTGAAGGAAACGGCCCCGTAAATGCCCTGGACAATGCCCTGCGCAAAGCCCTGGAAGAAGTTTACCCGGACCTGAAAAAGTTCAAGCTTACCGACTTCAAGGTGCGGGTTATCGACGGGGTTGACGGCACCGGGGCCCAGGTCAGGGTGCTTATTGAAACCAGGGACGATCAAAAAAGCTGGGGCACAGTAGGGGTCTCTCCCAATGTTATCGAAGCCAGCTGGATTGCCCTGGTGGACAGCCTGGAATACGGCTTGATCTGCCGTAAGCTTCCCGAATATAAAGAAGCCCAGGATGTTTTGGAAAAACTTAAAAAGGGCCAGACCTGAAAAGTTCATCGGCCCTAATCCGGTATATTTGATATCGCTTTTTTTTGTGATGTTTTCCCGGACCCTGATTGCGGTCCGGTTATTATTGTTTAGCGCAGCCCGCTTCTATCATAATGATGAGGTGCCTTTAAGATGAAAACAGCGGAGCAGGAAAATCTTTTTTATCTCAATGCCTTAAACTGCCTCCCTTTCCTGGGCCCCAGACGTATTACGGCCCTGGCTGAACATTTCGCATCGCCAAGAAAAGCCTGGGAAGCTTCCGAGGAAGAATTACGGTCGGTTGAAAGCCTGCATAGTTTTGCAGGCAGGTTGGTCCGGGAACGAGAAAAACTAGACCCTGAGCTGGAGTGGGAACGCCTCGAAAAAAGCGGCCTTAACTGCCTGGGTGTAGATTCTTCAGCATACCCGCCCCTGTTGAGGCAGCTCTCCTGTCCGCCGCCGGTCCTTTATTGCCGTGGACACTTGGATTTAGAAGACAGCCCCGCGGTTGCCATTGTCGGAAGCAGGCGTTCCACCTTCTATGGCAAAGAAGTGGCCCACCGCCTGGCCGGTGAATTGTCCTCAGCCGGAGTCAGTATTATCAGTGGTATGGCTCTGGGCATTGATACGGCTGCTCACAGGGGCTGCCTGGACCATAACGGCTATACCGTGGCCGTCCTGGGCTGCGGGCTCGATCACTGTTATCCGCCCGGCAATTCTGATTTAATGGAGCAAATTGCTGCAGCGGGCGCCGTGATCAGCGAATTTCCCCTGGGAACAAAGCCTTTGCCCGGCCATTTTCCCCAGCGCAACCGCATTATCAGCGGGATCTCCCTGGGAACGGTTGTAGTAGAGGCTACAGCTAAAAGTGGCTCATTGATCACGGCGGATATGGCCCTGGAACAGAACCGGGAAGTATTTGCCGTTCCCGGAAACATAGGCAGCCCGTACAGCCGCGGCTGTCATCAACTGATCAAAGAAGGAGCACACCTGGTCGAATCAGCGGCTGATATACTAAAAGAAATCTTGGTTGAGCAGCCTGCAGAAGAACAGCTATCTTTACAAACAGCCGGTTTAGATTTCTCCGGGGCAGAAAAAGCGCTGCTGGCTATAATACCTTACCAGCCCATGCATATCGATGATATTGTCCAGGCCAGCAAAAGCCCGGCTTCTGAAGTAATCACCACCCTTCTTTCACTAGAATTAAAGCAAGCTGTCCGCCAAACACCGGGTAAATATTTTTGCCGAATTTGACAGGTATGTTAAAATACCTTGCGGAGAGATGATTTGCCAAATCCTTTTTTGATTTGTAAGGAGCGTTAAAAAATGAACCTGGTCATAGTAGAGTCTCCGACCAAAGCCCGGACCATAAAAAAGTTTCTTAGTAAGAATTACCAGGTGCTAGCTACTCAGGGGCACCTGATCGATTTGCCTAAAAGTAAGCTGGGCGTTGATATCGAAAATGATTTTGCCCCTAAATATATAACGATCAGGGGTAAGGGCAAAATTTTGAAAGAATTAAAAGACAAAGCTAAAAAAGCGAAGAAAGTATTCCTGGCCGCCGACCCCGACCGCGAAGGGGAGGCTATCTGCTGGCATATCAGCAGGGCCTTGAATCTCGACCAGAGCATGCCCCACCGGGTTGAGTTTAATGAGATTACCAAAGAAAGAGTTAAAGAATCATTTAAAAACCCCCGTTTGCTAGAAGACAATAAAGTTGATGCCCAGCAGGCCAGGCGCATTCTCGATCGCCTGGTTGGTTACTCGATCAGCCCCCTGTTATGGCGCAAGGTCAGAAGTGGCCTCAGCGCCGGGAGGGTCCAGTCGGTGGCTGTTCGATTGATCTGTGACCGGGAAGAAGAGATTAGCAATTTTGAACCCCAGGAATACTGGAGCCTGCAAGCCCACCTCAGGGAAGAAAAGGACAAAAATCGTTTTAAAGCAAGCCTGGAGCGCCACAACAAGAAAAAAATCGAACTGAAAAACAAAACCGAAACGGATAGAGTTATAGATGCCGTCGGCGGCGAAAAGTTTATTGTTGAAAAGATAAGCCGCAGCAGGCGAAAAAGAAAACCTTACGCCCCTTTTACCACCAGCAGCCTCCAACAGGAAGCTTCCGCTAAACTCGGCTTTACCAGCCGCAAAACGATGAGTATAGCGCAGCAATTATACGAGGGGGTCAGTATCGGCTCGGGAGAAACAGTCGGCCTGGTCACCTACATCAGGACTGATTCTACCAGAATATCTGCTGAGGCCCAAGCCGAGGCTCGTTCCCTGATCTCTGATAAGTACGGAGCGGATTATTTGCCAGATAAACCACCATACTATAAATCCGGTAAGGGAGCCCAGGAAGCCCACGAGGCCATCCGTCCCACCTCGATAATGCGGGAACCCACCATGATTAAAAAGCATCTGAGTAGAGACCAGAACCGCCTTTATAAATTGATTTGGAATCGCATCGTAGCCAGCCAGATGAACCCTGCGGTTTATGATCAGGTCCGGGTTAATATCGGGGCCGGAGAATACAGCTTCAAAGCCACCGGTTCGACCCTGCGGTTTCCCGGTTTCCTGGTCTTATACCAGGTGGATGATGCGGAAAAAGACACTTTGCTGCCGGATCTGGAAGAAGGGCAGGAACTGACCCTGCTGGAACTGGTTCCTGAACAACATTTTACCAAGCCACCGCCCCGTTATAATGAAGCTTCCCTGATTAAGACCCTTGAGGAAAAGGGCATCGGACGGCCCAGCACTTACAGCCCGATCATAGAAACGATCCAGAGCAGGGGTTACGTAATAAAGGAGAACAAAGCATTTATACCGACGGAGATCGGCTTTGTTGTAGTCGAATTAATGATTAATTATTTTCCAGAGGTAATCGATATAGACTTTACAGCCAGGATGGAGCGTCGACTGGATGATATCGAAGAAGGAAAAGAACAGAGCCTGCAGGTGCTGAATGATTTTTACCACGGCTATTTTAAAGAGCGCCTGGAAGAAGCCGATAAAAAAATTGAAAAAGTCGAACTTACCCCCGAAGTAAGCGAGGAAACCTGTCCGCACTGTGGAGAAAACCTGGTTTACAAACATGGTCGCTTCGGGCAGTTCCTGGCTTGCCCATCTTACCCTGATTGCAAGTACACCAAGAAGGTTTTAAAAGAAACCGGCGTAACCTGTCCCGCTGACGGGGGCATGATTGTGGAGCGGCGGACCAAGAAAGGCAGAACTTTTTACGGCTGCAATAATTACCCGGAATGCACTTACTCCCTCTGGGACAGGCCCCTGCCTGAGGATTGCCCACTTTGCGGTTCAATCATGACTGAAGCCAGGAAGGGCAAGAGAAAAATTAAACGCTGTTCAAATAAAGACTGCGCTAACGAGGAGCAACCGGCAAGAAAAAAGGTCACAGCTTCCCGCTAAACTATTTAAGAATTGAATAGGTGGAATTTTTTTAAAAACAAGCAAAATTGCTTGCATTGGACGAATAGTTATGTTAGGATAATATTGGTGTTGCGTTGTGAAAATAAATTATAGTCTTGATCGTTTTTTAAGATATTTAAATGTGAACAAAAACGCTTCACCTTTGACCCTGCAAGCTTACCGGAATGATTTGCTCCAGTTTTTAGGATTGGAGGCCAAAAACCAGGCTGAGTTGAATGAGGTAGATCACCTGACCATAAGGCGTTATCTTGCCTGGCTTAAAGCAGGGGGTTATTCGCGTCGATCAATTGCCCGCAAGTTATCTGCGACGCGTTCTTTTTTGTTCTTTTTACAAAAAGAAGGGGTGGTTGAAAGCGGGAAATGGTCGGCGGCAAACCGTCCCAAAATCGAGAAAACGCTGCCCCGCTTTCTTTACCGGCATGAAGTTGTCGCCCTGTTGGAGGCACCAGACGAGCGCACAACCCTGGGATTTCGAGACAGGACCTTGCTGGAGTTGATCTATGCTTCCGGGCTCAGAGTCAGTGAGCTGGTTAATTTGAAACTGTCTTCACTGCAGCTCGAAGAGAGGCTGGTGAAAGTGCTGGGCAAAGGGAGCAAGGAACGTCTGGTTCCCGTAGGTACCGTTGCGGCGGGATTGATCAAAGAATACCTGGAAAAAGTCAGGCCGGTTCTGGCCGCCAAGAATAAAGAAAGCCGGGTTTATGAAGAATTGTTCTTAAACAAGTGGGGAGCTCCACTGAGCGATCGCGGAGTGCGCTATATATTTCGCAAATACATTCAGCAAGTTTCTCATAAAGATGGGATTAGCCCTCATTCACTGCGGCACTCATTTGCCACTCATTTGCTTGAAGGCGGGGCTGATTTAAGGGTGGTCCAGGAAATGCTCGGGCATGTCAGTATCTCGACAACCCAGGTTTATACTCACATTACCAGGGAGCGGTTGAGCGAAGTTTATCATTCCGCTTTCCCCCGGAAATAGTCGCAAAGGCGGTAGAAGAATGTACGAAGGAACAACCATAGTAGCGGTAAAAATTGATGACAGGGTGGCCGTGGCCGGGGACGGGCAGGTTACCTTTGGCAACAGCACCATCGTCAAACATGGCGCCCGCAAGGTTCGCCGCCTCTACGAAGGAAAAGTTATTGCCGGTTTTGCGGGAGCGGTGGCGGATTCATTGACTCTATGTGAAAAGCTGGAAGGCAAGCTGGAAACCTACCAGGGCAATCTTTTACGGGCTGCAGTAGAGTTGGCTAAAGAATGGCGGACAGACCGGGTTTTGAGGAGGCTGGAAGCTTTAATGGTAGCCGCTAGCAGCGATGCGATTTTACTCATATCCGGCACCGGGGAAGTTATCGAACCCGACGACGGCATTGCCGCCGTAGGATCGGGAGCTCCTTATGCCCAGGCTGCAGCCAAGGCTATGATTCGCAATGCTGAAATGCCTCCGGTTAAGATTGCGGAAGAGGCCCTGAAAATCGCTTCCGAAATCTGTGTTTATACTAATGACAAGATTGTTGTTGAAGAACTTTAGAAGGGTTTGATGCTCTTATATGTCAAGAGAAGAACTTACTCCAAGTGAGATAGTCAATGAACTTAACCGTTTTATAATCGGCCAGACGGACGCAAAGCGCTGTGTTGCGGTAGCCCTGCGCAACAGGTACAGGCGTCAAAAGCTCGATCAAGAGCTGCAGGAAGAAATAATACCCAAAAACATTATCATGATCGGTCCGACCGGGGTGGGGAAAACTGAACTGGCCAGACGCCTGGCCCGCCTGGTAAACGCGCCTTTTGTTAAAGTGGAAGCGACCAAGTTCACCGAGGTCGGATATATAGGCCGCGATGTGGAATCGATGGTTAGGGACCTGGTGGAGACATCTGTTCGGATTGTTCAGAACGAACGGATGCTGGAAGTGAAAGATAAGGCTACAAAAAATGCCAATGACAAGCTGGTTGATATTATCGCCCCCCTGCCCAAAAAGAAGAGTAAATCTGCCAATCCGCTCGGATTTCTTTTCCAGGCCGCTCCGGCCCAGGAAGAAACTGCGGCCGGCACGGAAGAAGAGAGCTTTGCGGAAAGAATGCAAAGGGCAAGGGAAGAACAACGTAAAGTCAGGGAAAGGCTGCTTAACGGCGAACTGGAAGATCAGTTAGTAGAAATCGAAGTTGAGGAACGAAAACAGCCCATCGGCGATCTGTTCAGCGGACAGGGTATGGAAGAGATGGGTATTAACCTGCAAGATATGCTGGGCAACTTGATGCCGCCCAAGAAAAAAAAGCGCCGGATGCCGGTCAAGGAAGCCAGGCCCATTCTTGAACAGGAAGAAGCGCAGCGTTTAATTGATATGGATGCCGTAACCGGTGAAGCTTTGCAAAGAGCAGAGCAGTTGGGAATTATATTTCTTGACGAAATTGACAAAATTGCCGGTAAAGATTATCATGGATCTGGTCCGGATGTTTCACGAGAAGGGGTTCAACGCGACATCCTGCCCATTGTTGAAGGTTCGACGGTTGTTACCAAGTACGGTTCTGTAAAGACTGATCATATTCTATTTATTGCGGCCGGAGCATTTCATATGACCAAGCCTTCGGACCTGATACCTGAATTGCAGGGTAGGTTCCCGATCCGGGTTGAGCTTAACAGCCTGACTGAAGAGAACTTTAAGCAGATTCTCACCGAGCCAAACAACGCGTTAATCAAACAGTACAAATCGCTATTGGAAACGGAAGGGGTGAAGTTGACTTTTACGAATGAAGCTATTGAAGAAGTAGCCAAAACAGCCTGCTTATTAAACCAGGAAATGGAAAATATTGGAGCAAGACGATTGCATACAATAATGGAGAAAGTTCTTGAAGATCTCTCCTTTGATTTGCCAAACCAGGTTGATGCTCAGGAAGTAGAAGTAGATCGGGAATACGTGCAGAGCAAACTGCATAAGGTCGTTAAAGATAAAGATTTAAGTAAATACATTCTATAAAATATAATTTCATGAAGAAAGGTGGTTGGTAGACGTGATTTCTTCTCCGTTGCTTGAGAAAACTCGTCGCATAAACAAAATCTTACAGAAAAGCGCAGGGCAGCGCGTCGATTTTAAGGATGTAGCAGAAGTCCTTAAAAATGTAATTCACGCCAATGTTTACATTGCCTCCAGGCAGGGTAAAATATTGGGCTGGTCCCTGGTGGACGAATTTGAGTGTGAATTGATGGTTGATAATGTGCTGCAGGAAGGGGTATTTCCCGAAGATTATAACCGGTTTTTGCTGAAAGAAGATGAGTCCAGGGTAAATTTAAGGCAAAAGTCTAACGACTGTGTTTTCCTGGATTCGGAAAGGTGCCTTTTTGCCAATAAGATTACTACAGTGATCCCCATTCTTGGTGGTGGCGAGCGGCTGGGCACTTTACTGCTGGCCCGTTTTAACGAGCTGTTTGATGCTGAAGACCTGATTTTAGCCGAAACCGGGGCAACCGTTGTCGGTATGGAGATCCTGCGGTCCAAATCAGCCGAAGTTGAAGAGGAGGCCCGCAACAAGGCGGTTGTCCAGCTGGCAGTGGCAACGCTTTCCTACTCTGAATTGGAGGCAGTTGAGCATATCTTTGAAGAACTCGGCGGCAATGAAGGCCTCCTGGTAGCCAGTAAAATTGCCGATCAACTGGGGATTACCCGCTCCGTAATTGTCAATGCTTTGCGCAAGTTTGAAAGCGCCGGGGTAATCGAGTCCCGCTCTCTGGGGATGAAAGGCACCTATATCAAGGTTCTGAACCCGTTCCTTCTGGATTACCTGCAAAAGAAGTCTAAACCTTACTAAGGCCAAATATTGAGTGCTTGATTAAAAACAGGCAGCCCGGCTTAAAGGGCTGCCTGTTTTAATTAACGGTACGCCCTGTTTTTTTGCGTGCCTGAAAAAGGATTTTTGTTTTTTTTGGGAAATATACTTTTAACACGTTTTTGCATTTATCATCCCTAAAACCATTTAATGGCCAGGAGGAGTAATGATGATCAGAAGATTACAGGAAGAAACAAGCGAAACAATCCCGAACATAATTAGCGCCCCCGATGATTCTGTCGAGCATATTCCCTTGCTGACCCGGATCCGCCGGGCGGCCGAAGGCTCAAATACTATTACTTTTGTAGGCAGTGCTGCAGGTGATAACGAGGATGGCGATGTTACCCTGACCTGGAAGCAGCTGCATGAAGACGCATTATCGATGGCAGCTTCCCTGCAGCAAAAAGGCATAAACCCGGGTGATCATATCGCCCTGCTCGGGCCGACTACCCGCAACCTGGTTACCGCAATTCAGGCTGTTTGGCTGGCCGGGGCCAGTGTTAGCATGCTGCCTATCCCGATGCGTTTCAGTTCCGTAGAAGAGTTTGCCAACCAGACCAGGACCTTGATGCGGCATGGTGATATCAGGATGCTGTTATTGGATCCCAACCTGGCGGCCTACCAGGAACCGCAGGAAGGCGATCCTCCCATAGTGCTCCTTAACGAACTCGAACCAGGCTCCGGCAAACCTACTGCCGAGGATTATCAGCCGGTTGCCGACGATCCCGAAAGACTGGCGGTTCTGCAGTTTACTTCCGGTTCTACCGCCGATCCAAAAGGGGTCATGCTGCCGCATAACATACTCAGCAATAATGTCAATGGCATGATTGAAGCGGCCAGGATAGTCAAAGATGACATCTTCGTTTCCTGGTTACCCCTTTATCATGACATGGGTTTAATCGGCCTTCTGACCGTTCCCATGGCCATCGGTTGTTCCCTGGTCTTGGCCGCGCCTCAGGATTTCCTGTCCCGCCCGGCAGATTGGATGCGCTGGCTTAACAACTATAGAGGCACTGTAACCTCAGGACCAAATTTCTCATGGGTGCTGGCCACCAGGGCTCTCCGCCGCATGATCGATACGGGGGAAATGCTCGATCTTTCACCGGTTAGAATTGCTCTTAACGGAGCAGAACCGGTCGATCCGGATGTGGTGGAAGCATTGATAGAAGCTTCCGGACCGCACAAGTTTAAACCGGAAGCTATTTTTTGCGCCTTTGGTATGGCAGAACTATCTCTTGGAGGGACTTTCCCACCACCCTTGAGAGGTGTGGTGGTCGATGCCGTGGATCGAGAAGCCCTGGAAACCGAACGTATTGCCAGACCATCTGATCCCCAGGATAAAGGCACAAGGCGATTTCCCCTTCTGGGCAACCCGATTCCGGGTCTGCAGATGCGGATCCGTGATGTTGAAACTGGTGAATTAAGGGGGATACGCGAAGTAGGCGAGCTTGAAATTAAAGGCACATCAGTAATGAGCGGTTATTACAAGCGCCCGGATTTAAATGAAACCCTCCTTAAAGATGGTTGGTTAAAGACAGGGGACCTGGCTTATTTTGTCCCCGGACCTGATAGCGGGCCGCCTGAGTTAATAATTTGCGGCAGGATGAAGGATGTAATCATCATTGCCGGCCGCAATATTTTCCCTGAGGATATTGAAAGAGCCGTGGGCAGCGTTGAAGGCGTCAGGGCCGGCAACGTGATCGCCTTCGGGGTGGAAGGAAGCAAGCGCAAGGAATCAATAGTCGTGGTGGCTGAGACCCGCGCCCATGAACCTGATGAGGTAAGAAAAGCGATCCGCCAGCAGGTAATCGGCCTGGTTGGTTATCCGCCAAGGGACATTGTTCTCGTTCAACCAGGAACCCTGCCTAAAACCAGTTCTGGCAAACTGCAAAGAAGCCTTTGCAGCAAGCAGTATCTGGGAGAAGATCTTAAATCCGTGCAGTAAAAGAGAAAAGGAGTCTAATATTCTTGAGAATTAGAAAAGTATTGTCGGCTGCCTGAGCTTTAAGGACCGGGTTATGGGAATAATGCCTGCAAAATATGCTCCAGAATAGCAAAGGCAAGGCTAATGATTGGAACGAAGTGGGGAGTTGTCCTGGATGTTTAAATCCAAGGCAATCCCCACTATTTTTTTAAAATCCCTCCTTTTCTTAAGATTAATGCCTGCTAAAAAAAGGATATGGGAAATAGACCTTGAATAAAGTAATGAACTTAACCTTAAACAACTTAATATTTTTATCTTTAGAGGATGGTTATTTATGTCATTTTACAAGAAAGTGGAAACCATCACCTTAGATTTAGTAGAAACCCCGAGTATTAATAACACCCCTGGTGAAGCGGAACTGGCCGACAAGATTTTTGGCTACCTGAAAGAGCTGGACTACTTTAAAGCAAATCCCGGGCATTTGTTTACCCGTCAACTAGATAATGACCGGTTGGGCCGGAAAAATGTTTTTGCTCTAATACAGGGCCGCAGTTCCCATAAAAGCAACAAGGCTGTGATCCTGCACGGGCATGTAGATACTGTTGGTATCGATGATTATGGATCTTTGAAGGATTATGCTTTTCAGCCGTATGGACTCGAGGAAAAACTGAAATCAATTGAACTTTCAGCCGAGGTCAGGGAAGACTTAAACAGCGGAGAGTGGCTTTTTGGCCGGGGCAGCAATGATATGAAAAGCGGACTGGCTTCTCATATGGCGGTACTTGAACATTATGCTGGAAAAGCAGAGCAACTGCAGGGTAACATATTATTCATTGCTACTCCGGTTGAAGAAAACCAGCATACCGGTATTATGGAAGCTCTGGCTGTAATCGAAACCCTGCAAAAGGAGCATAATTTAAATTACATGGTGGCCATAAACAGCGATTATACTACTACCATGTACCCGGGAGACGATTCAAAATATATTTACCTGGGGACGGCCGGAAAGCTCCTTCCGTGTTTTTATGTTCTGGGTAAAGAAACGCATGCCGGCCAAAGTTTTAACGGTTTTGATCCCAATCTTCTGGCAGCAGAACTGCTTAGAAAGATCAGCTCGAATGTTGACCTTTCTGATGGCTATAAAGATGAATATACTCTGCCTCCGGTGTCTTTAAAATTAACCGACTTAAAACCAACCTACGATGTGCAGACAGCGCTGGCAACTTTTCTCTATTTCAATTATTTTACCTATACCCTGAGCGTAGAAAAGGTGATAGAAACTTTACGAAACCTGGCCCTTGAAGCTTTTAACGATGTAATAGACTGTCTAGATTCCGAGTACAAGATCTTTTGTGAAAAAACCAGGCAGCATTATCACAAGTTGCCCTGGAAGCCGAAAATCTATACATATGAAGAGCTGTATAATGCAGCACTTAAAAAAGTTAACGAGGAAACATTGAATAAAGAAATTGCAGAAATAGTATCCAGTGAAGTAGAAGCAGGCCAGGATCCTCGGGTAATCTGTAGATTAATTGTGGAAATGGTAGTTCATACACTGGACCTGAAAGGTCCGGCCCTGGTCTTGTTTTTAGCTCCCCCGTTTAACTCTAACAATACTCAGAGAGAAGATGTAGAGTCCGAAAAAGAGATCATTGAAACCCTTAAATCTGTATTGGACGAGTTTTCATCAAGCAGTGGTGAAGAATTTGTGATAAAGCATTACTTCCCGTTTACCTCAGACAGCAGTTATTTAAAAATTGACGACAGTTTCAACTCCATCGAAAAGTTAAAAACCAATTTCCCCGGATGGTCCTCGATTTACCCGGTCCCTCTGGAAACTGCAAAAAAACTGAACATCCCGGCTTTAAATATTGGCACTTACGGGAAAGACGCCCATAAGTGGACAGAAAGAGTGCATAAGCATTATACGTTTTCAGTTTTGCCGGAATTAACCATTCAGGTTACAGACAGGTTTCTGTCTTAAAGAATCGTCAAAATTACAACAATGGCTTGATTAATTATTAACAAGGGAGGTGTATAAGCTCAATTATAATAACCGGTTTGTTAGATTTTTAGCAGAGTGGGCAAGTTCGAAGAGTAAGGGGCAAGTAAAAATAAATACTGGAGGGAATGAATTATGTTCATGCTTAAGGGCAGTAAACTGCCACTGTTACTACTGGCCATTATCCTGGTCTTTGGATTAATGGTTGTTGCAGGTTGCGAAGATCCGGAAACGGTTGAAGAGGTGGATGAGCCAGAAGAGGTCGTTGATGAAGAGGAGGAAGAAGAGGAAGAGGCCGCGCCGGTTGACAAAAAGGATGTTTCCTGGTCGATTACAAGTTCCGCTTCAGGCTGGTATGCCTGGAAAGCGACCTATGCTTCACTGGTCAATGAAAATTCCGATCTGATCAACGTAACAGCTGTTGAGGCGGGCGGAGCCCAGGAAGCGTTTGAAATGCTTCTTGAGGACATGATCCTTATTGGCAACAGCAACAGCCTGGAAAGGAACAAGGCTGCTGAAGGTGAAGACATTTATGCTCCCGGACACCCTGACTTGAGGGCTCTGGTGCTAGGGGCATCGGCACCTAATAACCTGGCTGTAAGAGCAGACAGTGGCATTGAAAGCTTTTCCGACCTGGAAGGAAAGAGGATTAATCCGGGCGGAATGGGCACAGCTACAGAACAAATTACCCAGAATGTTTTAGAGGTACTGGGTATTGAGCCTGATTATCAGTTCATGGGCATGGATGATGCCATCGATGCCTTGAGGGACGGTCACATTGACGGCTTTTTCAAAACCGCCGCTACACCTGACGCTCCCGATGCTGTAATCCAGGAACTCCAGATGACAGCCGATATCAGGACAATCGGTTTAACAGAAGAAGAGGCAGACATGATTCGTGATGCGAACGCTGCCTTTATTTATGAAGTTCCGGCCGGTACTTACGAGAATCAAGATGAAGATCTGCTGGCCAAGGGCACTGCCTATGTTTCCCAGACCAAGAAAGATAACCTGACCCGTGAAGAAGCATATGACTTTGCCCTGGTAGGGTTTACCATGCAGGATAAGCTGGAAGATACTACACCTGGGCCAGTTATGGAAGATATCATCGAAGTCCAGTTTGCAGCCGCTCCCTATTACTGGCATGCCGGTGTTATCGATCTGCTGCTTGACCTGGGTTACGAGTTGGATGATATGCCGGAAGAAATTATTCCTCCGGAATTCTAGAATCAAAACCTAAACCGGATAACTGCCGGCATTATAAAGGATTTTTCTAACAGCCTTTGTAATGCCGGCTTACCGGTTGTTGAAATTTCATAGATTTTAACGGCAAAGGAGGTTATGCACAAGGCATGTCAGAAGAATCGGCAATACCAAAAGAGGAAAAGAATATCAAAATACGACAACTGGAAGGCATTTATAAGCAGATCATTAAATATGCCGCCATCGGTTTCACTTTATTTCAGCTTTACACGGCTTTTTTTGGGATGCTGCCGCACATGGCCCAGCGTTCGATCTTTATCGGCTTGGGGCTTTTTATTATGCTCGGCAGGCAGCAATTCAGAGCCAAGTCTACTTCGGAAAATAAAATACCCGTATATGATATCATCCTGATGATAATTGTCCTTATTGCGACTTTATATGTAACCTTCAATTACCAGGAACTAATTTTTAGAAGGTTGCACCCAACACCCCTGGAGTATGTCCTGGCTATATCTTTGCTGCTGATTGGCTTTGATGTGGCCAGGAGATCCATCGGCTGGCCGTTGATCATACTGGCTGTTTTTTTCCTGATCTATGGTTTTTTTGGAGAAATGTTTCCCGGGACCTGGAGTCATTCCGGTATTGGGTTGCAGCTATTTGTCGGCAGGATGTACCTGGGTGATGCGGGGTACTGGGGTATGCTGGCTTCAATTTCAACTAGAATTATAGCGATTTTCTATATCTTTGGCCTGGTTGTGGTCGGAGTTGGCGGAGGAGAATCTTTTATTAAAATTGGCTTGCGTTTGGCCGGCAGGTTCCGAGGCGGCGCCGCCAAGGTCGCTACAGTAGGCAGCAGTCTCATGGGCATGATTTCCGGTTCCGGGATGGCCAATGCAGCGGCCACCGGCTCCCTGACTATTCCGATGATGAAAAGGCTAAAGTACAAACCCGAATTTGCTGCGGGAGTTGAAGCTGTCTCTTCGACGGGGGGCCAAATTATGCCGCCAATTATGGGCGCGGGAGCCTTTATGATGACCGAGATTACTGGAATTCCCTACCTTACCATCGCTGTGGCCGCCATCATACCGGCCTTCCTGTTTTATTTTGGCGACATGCTGGTGATCGACTTGCGGTCCAGGAAAGACAATATCGCCCCCGTTCCTTCCAATGAAATACCGAAATGGGTTGACGCCTTTAACCTTGAGGCCTTGCTGCAGTTGATCATCCCGGTGGGGATAATTGTTTTTTTCCTGCTGCGTGGATCATCGATCCAGTTTTCTGGAACTGTGGCCCTGGGTTGGGTCCTGGCCATCTTCTTAGTCGTTAACAGGAAATTTAAGATTAAGGAAAAGCTATATACCCTGCTGGATATTTTCGAGAAGTCAGGCTATGCCCTGGCCGGCCTTGCGGCCCTGGCTTTTGTAGCCCAGATTGTGGTCTCTATGATCACAATTACAGGTGGCGGGCCCAAGTTTTCCCAGCTTATTGTTTCAATCGGCGGCCAGGACTTGATGCTCGTGTTATTACTGGCCATGGGAGCGTGTATTATCCTGGGTATGGGGATGGCCACTACTGCCGCTTATGTCATGTCGGCGTCCCTCGTGGCCCCGGCCCTGGTTAACCTGGGCGTTCCGATGTTAACGGCTCATATGTTTGTTTTCTACTTTGCTATTTTATCGACCATAACTCCGCCGGTTTGCACGGGTATATATGCTGCTTCAACCGTAGCCGATATTGAATGGACCAAGGCGGTGCCCGATTCCATAAAACTGGGCCTGGTTGGCTTTATTGTGCCCTTTATGATTGTTTACAACCCGGCTTTGCTCCTGGAAGGATCTGTCCTGCATATAATTATGATAGTGCTGATCAAGATGGTAGGCATTGCCGCCCTTGCTTTCACCACTATAGGCTATATCAGGAATAAGCTCAACATTTTTTACCGGGGGGCATTTCTAATCGGCGCTATCCTCACAGTTTCGGCTATCCTTTATATCAGCCTGATCGGTGTAGCTTTTACCATTCTGGTATTCATTATTTATATGCTTCAGACCAGGGGGCTGGTTGAAGTTCCCGATGTTGTTGGGGCCGCAGAAAAGAAAGCCTGATAAAGCAGGAACAATTTACTATTTGTGTAAGCATTAATATTATGCTTTAGATTTAAGCCAGCTGTATAACTTAAGGATGGTGTTTACATGGATTGTCTTTTTCAGCGTTTCTGGCATACCACGGTGCGGCTTGTGGAAGAGGAACTAAAAGTTGAAACAACCTACTGCGGTTCAGATAAAGAACTTTGCGCTATAATGACCGTGGCGCCGGACTCTTTTGCCGTTAACCGGGCCTGGTGGGAGGTTTACCGGGCTGCCGGTCGTGACTATCCGCGAAGTTCCGAGATAGGAGCTCTGCGGGGCATTAAAGCCTACTTTGGCTGTGGCAATGAGCTGAACCGGGCCCTGGAGCCGTTAAACTTTCCTGAAGCCAGGGACCTTTTTGCCGAAGGGGTGAGGGGTATAGTCCAGGCCGAAACCTTTCTCTGGAAAAAACGGGGTTATGGCAGCGCAAAGGAGTATGAAGATCACTGGTATGACCTTTTTAAAAGCGGCTGCCGCTACTACAGCAATACCGACCGGGTCACCAGGTCCTGGTACGAACATGTCGGTTACCCGGAACGAAGCGGGGCCCTTTTTAATCGTTTTAAGAGCCAGACCCTTTACCTGGATAATACCCGGTGGTTGCTCGAAGGTCATTTTGTTGATTCTTTTCACAGTGTGGCCATGAAATTACAGGTGGAACAGGAAAGCGGAATGATCCATAAGGCAGAAGGGGCAATTTTACGCGCTCCCGACGAAGTATGCAGGGAAGCGTCTTCTTTTATGGCAGATCTGGAACAAAAACAACTCCTGGAAATGAGAAAAAAAGAAATCGCCTCACTTCTGGGAGCAGAAAATGGATGTGTGCACTTAATTGATCTGGCTGCCGACGCGGCAAATACTCTATTATTATACAGCCAGGAAAACGAAGTTTAAAAGATATCGATCTTGATCCTGTAACATACACCAAGGGGCTATGGTGTAATAAATATTGTTTAAATACTGGCTTTTGTTTAAAGCTTTCTTATTTGTCAACGGGTTAAGGATATGTTTAAATGAAAAGTGGCAAATAAAAATTTCTGATCAAGGAGGATTCAGATATGAGCAGGCAAGAGAAAAAGCAAAAAGTAATTGATGTCTTGAACAAGGCCAAGTCCATGGAACTGCAGGCAATCCATCAGTATATGCACCAGCATTATATTCTCGACGATAAGGATTACGGGGAGCTGGCTGCCAATGTCAAGCTGATAGCTATCGATGAAATGAGGCATGCTGAGTCGATGGCCGAAAGGATCATGGAACTGGGCGGAGAACCGACTTCGGAACTGGACGGACCTGTTGTTAAGGGCCAGAGTGTTGAAGAAATTTTCCCCTTTAATGCCGGCGAAGAAGATAAAGCTATCGAGGCCTACAGCCAGTTTTTAAAAGTATGTATGGACAACGGGGACAGCATCACGGCCAGGTTGTTTGAAATGATTATTGACCATGAACAGGAGCACTACAATTATTTTGATAGCATCGACGAACACATTAAGGACCTGGGCTCTGCTTACCTTTCCCGTATTGCCGGAACTTCGGCCGATACCGGTCCGGCAAAAGGATTTTCATTTGCCGATCAGGCTGAATAAGTCTATGCTTGTTTTGACCGGATATATCTGCGCTTAGTTGATGGCGGAAACCACTGGTTTTTTTTCTAATAACCCTCTTATCAACAGGGGGTTTTTTTAATTTGAGCTTGAATAGTGGCACTGGCAGCAAAAAAGGGATTACGGTTTTAAGCCGCAATCCCTGCTGTTCCTGGTGCCGAAGGTGGGAGTCGAACCCACATGCCCGGAGGGCGCACGATTTTGAGTCGTGTGCGTCTGCCAGTTCCGCCACTTCGGCCCGTTGGCATGTCTATGTTAGCATAATTATCGGCTCAAATCAAGAAAACAAGTCGCTAATTGTAAAGATTACTGCTCTTGTTATTTTTTTTGATTAATTTAGATATGTAGCCGGGGCTATTTGTATTTTGGATTAAGTTAATATTTTCACAAAGCAGGTAAAAATGCTTTACCATAGAAAATATTAAATGGTGAAAGTATTTTTTGCCTGACTATTTAAATTGAGGTGATATGACAATGAGTGAATTGATCAAGGGTGGAGCTTATTTGCTGGGACCGGTAGACGAAAACACTGTATTTACACCGGAAGATTTTGATGACATTCATTTAATGGTCAAAAAGACCAGCGTCGATTTCATGAAAAACCAGGTGGAACCAAGAATTGACGAAATCGAAGCCATGGAAGAAGGGGTAATGACGGGCCTGCTGCGAGAGGCTGGAGAACTGGGGCTTTTAAGCAGTGACGTCCCGGAAGAATTCGGAGGCGAAGAAGCGGATAAAATTACAACCAATATAATTACCGAATGCGCATCCTTAACCGGCGGTTCTTTTGCTACCGCTTTTGGTGCCCATACCGGGATCGGGACCCTGCCGATTGTCTTCTTCGGTAATGAGGAACAAAAGAAAAAGTACCTCCCCGGACTGGCCAGCGGCGAAAAGATTGCTTCTTATGCCCTGACTGAGCCCGAAGCCGGATCGGACGCCCTGAACTGCAAAACCAAGGCTGTGCTTTCAGAAGATGGCAAACATTATATTTTAAACGGCGCCAAGCAGTACATTACCAATGCGGCCTGGGCTGATGTAATTGTAACTTACGCTAAAATAGACGGCGAAAGATTTACCGCCTTCATTGTGGAGGCAGATACTGAAGGGGTTTCTATAGATCCCGAAGAGAAAAAAATGGGTATAAAGGGATCATCAACCTGCAGTGTGATCCTGGAGAATGCCAAGGTGCCGGTTGAAAACATGCTCTGGGAAGAAGGCAAAGGCCACCAGGTGGCTTTCAATATCCTCAATATAGGCAGGTTCAAACTGGGCGCAGGTTGTGTCGGCGGCAGCAAAGCCGTCATGGAGTTTGCCAGTGAATATGCCCTGCAGCGAGTTCAGTTCAAGCAGCCAATTGCCGAGTTTAACCTGATGAAAAATAAGTTTGCCAACATGGCCATTCTCACCTACCTCCAGGAAAGCATGGTCTACCGGATTGCCGGTATGATCGATGAAAAGCTGGAAGAAGTCAAAGAAAGCGGCGGAGACTTGTCCGATGTGGCCAAAGCTATCCATGAATATGCTATTGAGTGCTCAATTTCGAAAGTTTTCTGCTCTGAAGGTATGGATAAGATTGCCGATGAAGGGGTCCAGGTATTTGGTGGATACGGCTATGGCCAGGAATACCCGGCCGAGCGTTCGTACCGGGACAGCCGGATCAACCGGATATTTGAAGGCACCAATGAAATTAACCGGATGCTGATCCCGGGAACGCTGCTGCGCAAGGCTATGAAAAATGAACTGCCTTTCATGGAAGCGGTTATGGGTCTGGGCGGCACTTTGAAGCAGATCAAAGACGCTGAAATTCCGGAAGGGACCCCGGATCGGGAAGAGTTCTATCTCAGCAATATGAAAACCTTGTTCATTCTTGCTGCGGGCAATGCTGCTCAGAAATTTGGCGAAAAGTTAACCGATGAACAGGAAACTCTTAGTCGTTTGGCCGATATGGCCATGGAAGTATTTGCCGCTGAAAGCGGCCTGCTCAGGGCCAAGAAAATGATGGCCAAGGGCAGCAGTGAAGAAGCGGATCTGGCCATGGATATGACTTCTTGCTTCATCCATGAAATGGTTCCCAAAATGCATAATTGGGCCCAGGAAATTGTTGCCGGGACCCTGGAAGGTGAAGAAGCAAGCAAGGCCTATAATGGGATTAGCCGCCTGACTAAATATGAACCGGTAAACACCTATGCGCCGAAACGTAAAATTGGCGAAGCAGTTTATGCTTCCAAAAAGTACTTTCTTGACCGCATCTAGAAGACAAATACGTGGCTAATTAGGCCCTAACTGCCGGGCCGTCAATAAAAGGGCAGGTATAAACAAGGGAGCAGTGTTAAGTAACTGCTCCCTTGCTATTGATTGCAATAATGTATAATTTCAGGAAGGGAATTAAGCAGGTTGCAAAAAAAGGTTAGAGGGCCCTCTGAATTTTACCGGCTTTAATACAGCGGGAACAGACGTTGACTTTCCGCGGCGAGCCGTTCAGCATAATTTTGATTTTCTGGATGTTCGGGCGCCACTTTCTTTTGGTCTTGATATTGGAGTGACTGATTTGAAAACCAGTGGTTTTACTTTTGTTGCAAATCGTACATATTTTAGCCATTTATGGAACCTCCCGGCACTTTTATGATCACGCGTTATATTGTAGCACATCAATCGCTCCCGAACAAGATTTTTTATCAATATGATGCAGGTTATGGCCAAGAAATAGCGAAAAGTAAACTATGTTAAAAGCAAACTAAGTTTTCAACACAGCTTTTAAAGCAAAGGAGGAACCAGTTTGACCAAGGCAATATATCCGGGCAGTTTTGATCCGGTCACTAAAGGACACCTCGATATCATAAAAAGATCAAGCAAAATCATGGATCAGATTATAGTTGCCGTTCTTGAAAACCCCCGCAAGATACCTACTTATGATATTGAAGAACGGGTTAAAATGTTAGAAGTGGTAACCGAACCTTATCCCAATGTTAAAGTAGACTACTATAAGGGTTTGCTGATCGAATATGCTCAAAATAATGAAATAAATATAATTATAAAAGGTTTAAGGGCTATGTCGGACTTTGAGTTCGAATTTCAAATGGCCCTGGTCAATCAAAAGTTAAGCCCCAATATTGAAACTTTATTCATGATGACCAATAACAAGTATTCGTACTTAAGTTCAAGCATCGTCAAAGAAATCGCCGGGCTCGGCGGCGACATAAGCAGCCTGGTGCCGCCGGAAGTATATGAAATAATAATGTCCAAGTACCGGATCTGATCGCCTAATCTGGACGAGCCAGTTCCATAAAAGCTGGTTTTCAATATGAGCCCTTGTAAACCCAGCCTACATCAACGTTTCCGGTATCGCTTCAAAAGTTTTGCCAGATTAAGGCAGGACTTCAGAAGTAAGGGCCTGATTGATCAGGGCTCAGGTAAGTTTACTTGTCCAGAATAGATTTTGCCGGCTGCAACCGGACCTGCACTACCGGGTGGCCTGTCTGTTTGATTTTCGTGCCTGTAAAAAGGCTTTAGTTTTATTTCCTGCCAATTTATAATATAATTTCAAGGTAAAGATCACGCACATAACCAGCCGGAATGTATAAGCGGCCGGTTTAATTATTGCCGAAAGTAGGTTTGCGTTTTGAAAGTTAAAAGACTGATTGGCACTTTTCTACTGGTGTTTGCAATAGGGTTTTTGGGGTTTTTTGTTGAACTCGACTATTACGTGGTCAGGCCCAGCAGGGCTGTTAATTTAAAGGATATAGTCACTGTGGAAAATTTCGAGACCTCGGAAAATGGCGTTTTTTACCTTTTGACTGTGACCCAAAACAGGGCCAACTTGTTTGCCGCCGCCTACGGGTATCTTCATCCCCAGATGAGGCTTAACCCAAAAGAAAGGGTCCTTCCCAGGGATATGGATGAACAGGAATACAGGGAATTGCTTCGAGAACACATGAGGGAAAGCAAACACATCGCCCAGGTGGTAGCCCTGAGGCGGGCCGGATATGATGTCGACATTCAAAGTGACGGGGTCGAGGTCATCGATTTTCTCGAGGATGCCCCTGCGGAAGGCTACCTGGAGGCGGGTGATGTTATCACTGCTGTTGATGGCACCCAGGTTATGCTTGCTTCAGAGGTACAGCTGCTGGTGAAAGAGCGAGATGTTGGCGATGCAGTGGTTATGGAAATCATACGCAATGCCGGGGCTCTGGAACTGTCGATACCTTCCGGACCCCATCCTGACGACGAAGCAATACCTTTCCTCGGTATTTACATTCAAACCATGCCCTGGGAACCGGTTATTCCACTGGCGATCGACATGGACACAGGCAATATTGGCGGGCCATCGGCGGGGTTAATGTTTGTTTTGGAAATATTAAACCAGCTGACCCAGGATGATCTGGCCGGCGGGAAACAGATAGCCGGCACGGGCACTATTGATTTGGAAGAACGGATTGGCAGGGTCGGAGGTGTGCCTCAGAAAGTATTTGCTGCTGAAAATGCCGGGATCGAATATTTTCTGGTACCTGAGAAAAACTATGACGATGCCCGGGCGGTGGCAAAAGAATTGGAAATCGTCCCGGTATCAGAACTTGATCAGGTCCTGCAATTTTTGTCGGAATTGCAAGATCATTGAGAAGCCCCCTTTTGACAGTGGATTAAGGCGATGCTATACTTTATACAGAAGAACGGTAAGGGACCGAGTAAACAAGGCAGTCGCGGGAAGAATACCGCAAGGTGCTTCTCGAGGAAAGTCCGAGCTCCGCAGGGCAGGGTGCTGGGTAACGCCCAGTAAGGGTGACCTTAAGGCCAGTGCCACAGAAATTATACCGCCCGACGCTCAGCAGCAAGGGCAAAAGCAGGATATCCTGCAAAAAAGGATCCGTTATTGCCTTTGCCGCTGGGCGTCGGGTAAGGGTGCAACGGTGCGGTAAGAGCGCACCAGGGACCGGGAGACCGGTTCGCTAGGTAAACCCCACCCGGAGCAAAACCAAATAGGGGGAGGAAGAGGTTGCCCGCCGACTCCCCGGGTTAGGTTGCTTGAGGTGCCAGGCAACTGGCGCCCCAGATAGATGGCTGCCGCTTTCCGGTGGACCCGGAAAGAACAGAACTCGGCTTAATAGTTTGCTCGGTCCCTTAACTGTACTTCCCTATCCCGAAAGGGATAATTTTTTTATATGCGCCCGAGAAACTAATAAAACTATTCTCCTTTATTTAAGAACTTGTGTTAGAATAACAGGGTAAAAATATTTCAGAGGCGGGGATTGATTGAGCGATTGGATCAAGTTTATGGGCACTGCCGGAGCCCGCTTTGTTGTATCTAAACAGTTGCGTTCATCCGCGGGAACATGGTGTTCTTTCCAGGAGAAAAATATCCTGATTGACCCCGGGCCGGGAACATTGAGGAGCTGTTTTGCCGGAGATGAATTATTAAATCCCGAATTTTTGGACGCAGTGATCCTTTCTCATCGCCATCTTGACCATTCAACCGATGTTAACGTCATTGTCGAAGCAATGACGCACGGCACTTTTAACCGCAGAGGGCAGCTTTTTGCTCCTGCTGATGCTCTAGGTCAATATGAGCCGGTTGTTTTTTCCCATGTCCGCAGTTCGGTGGAATCTTTGTCAATATTAAAAGAAAATGGTTCATACTCAGTTGGCACAGTAGACTTTGAAACACCGCTCCGGCATGATCACCCGGCTGAGACATACGGCATAAAATTCAAACTGGACCGGGGAACGGTGTCTTTTATTACCGATACTAAATATTCCCGGTATTTAATAGACAGTTACGGCGAAAGCGATATTTTGATTATGAATGTATTGCTAAAAGAGCCTTTTCCGGACCGGGAAATTAAACACCTTGATCTGACAGGGGCTCAGAAACTGATTGAAGCCATTCGGCCCAGGCTGGCTGTAATGACTCATTTCGGGTTAACCATGCTCAAGCACGAGCCGGAATTATTGGCCGAAGAGATGACTAAGAAAACAGGGATTAAAGTAATTGCCGCTGCTGACGATTTAAAACTTGAGCTTGATCGGGTTTTATAGGTTTTCATTAAAAACTAGATATGACGTATGGAGGTATGATGAAATGGGCTTTTTAAGCGCCGCTGAGCAGTACAAAATTTTAACCGAAAACATTTCGGAAATCATTACCGACGAAGAGTTTCGCGCCAAGCTGGAAAGAAGTGTAAACGAAAATAAACCGCTTCGCTGCAAACTGGGCATCGATCCCTCCGCCCCGGACCTTCATATCGGGCATGCTGTGGTCCTGCACAAGCTGAGACAGTTTCAGGATCTGGGCCACCATGTGGTCTTGATAATTGGCGATTTTACGGGCATGATTGGCGATCCAACCGGCCGATCGGAAATGCGCAAACAGCTAACTGTCGAAGAGGTCATGGCCAATGCGCAGACATACCAGGAGCAGTTGTTTTTAATCCTGGATCCGGAACGGACTGAGCTCGTGTTTAACAGCAGCTGGTTATCCAAGCTTAACTTTGCCGATGTCATCAAACTGGCTTCCAGGCTGACTGTGGCCAGGATGATGGAAAGGGAGGACTTTTACAGGAGGTACAGGGATAATGTAGCTATCGGTATCCACGAATTTTTCTATCCCCTGATGCAGGGCTATGATTCAATCGCTGTTCGGGCGGATATTGAATTTGGAGCCACCGAGCAAAAGTTCAACCTGTTAATGGGGCGGCAGCTGCAGCGCGATTATGGCCAGGAACCGCAGGTTGCTTTTACAATGCCGATTTTAGTCGGGACCAACGGCGCAGAGAAAATGAGTAAAAGCCTGGGGAACTACATTGGCCTTACCGAACCCCCGGATCAGATTTACGGCAAGGCGATGTCCATTCCCGATGACTTGATGGAAGAATATTTCCGCCTGGCCACGACTATACCCACGCAAGAGATTAATAGCATCCTGGAGGAGGTAACAGGCGGCAAGCTCCATCCCCGCGACGCCAAAATGAGGCTGGCCAGAGAGCTGGTGGCCCTGTATCATGGAGCAGGCCCTGCAAAAGAAGCGGAAGAAAACTTCAAACAGGTTTTCCAGAAAGGGCAAATGCCGAGTGAGATGGAAGCCTTTATATTCGAATCGCCGGCGGGACTGGTTTCAGTTATGGTTGATGCCGGGCTGGCTCCGAGCAAGAGCGAAGCCAGGCGCCTGATCAAGCAGGGCGGAGTAAAAATTGACGGTGAAACCGCAAACGCAATTGACCTGGAACTTCAGAAAAACAAAGATGAAAAAGAACATATCATCCAGGTTGGCAAAAGAAAATTTGCCCGGGTCAGGATTACTTAGCTCTACTAAGCTTAAAAAGGCCGCCCTTTTTGGGGCGGCCTTTTCGGTGGTCGAACCTTTTACTTTTCCGTATACCCTTCTTTAATTGCGGCAACCACTTGCGGATCCATCAGCGTAGTAACATCACCAAGGTCTCGCTGTTCGGCAATATCGCGAAGCAGGCGGCGCATGATTTTGCCGCTCCTGGTTTTTGGCAGTTCGTAAGTAAAGAATATTTCTTCAGGGCGGGCAATCGCTCCAATTTTTTTACCCACGTGTGTTTTCAGTTCCTGGGCCAGTTCATCGCTGCCCTCGTAGCCTTCTTTCAGGGTAACAAAAGCGGTAATGGAGTGGCCCTTAATTTCGTGAACTTTTCCGATTACTGCCGCCTCTGCTGTTGAATGATGATCAACCAGGGCGCTTTCCACTTCCATGGTGCCTATCCTGTGGCCGGATACATTAAGGACGTCATCTACGCGGCCCATAATCCAAAAATAGCCGTCCTGGTCCTTCCAGGCTCCGTCGCCGGTAAAGTAGATCCCGGGATATTGTTGCCAGTAAGTGTTTTCAAAACGCTCTGGATCGCCGTGCAGGGTGCGCAGCATAGCCGGCCAGGGAGTTTTGATCACGAGGAATCCTCTTTGACCCGCCTTGGTTGACTGACCCCGGTCGTCGACAACATCAGCTTCAACGCCCGGGAAAGTCCAGGATGCCGACCCCGGTTTTAAGGGGGTTACCCCCGGCAGAGGCGTAATCATGATCATCCCCGTTTCCGTCTGCCACCAGGTATCCACAATCGGGCATTTACCTTTGCCGATGTTTTCGTGGTACCATAACCATGCTTCAGGGTTAATCGGTTCGCCAACGGAACCGAGCAGGCGCAGGCTGGACAGATCGCGCTTGTTGGGGTACTGGTTGCCCCAGCGCATAAAAGAACGGATTGCTGTGGGCGCAGTGTAAAAGACGGAAATCTTGTACTTTTCAATAAGCTCCCAGAAACGATCACGGGCCGGGTAATCAGGTGTGCCTTCGTAAATGAAAGAGCTGGAACCGTTTGAAAGGGGCCCGTAAACTATGTAACTGTGACCGGTGATCCAGCCGATATCGGCAGTGCACCAGTAGATATCTTCTTCACGGTGGTCGAAGACGTAGCGAAAAGTACTATTTACCCCGACCAGGTAGCCGCCGGTGGTATGCAGGATCCCTTTCGGCTTTCCTGTCGTCCCGCTGCTGTACAGGATAAAAAGCGGATCTTCGGCATCCATAGAAACCGGCTCAAACTCGGAACCGGCATCAGCCATTAATTCCGACCAGAGCAGATCCCGGCCCTGTTTTGGTTCGTAAGAAGAACCGGTGCGATTGACGATAACAACATTTTCAACGCTCGGGCAGTCATCCAGGGCTTCTTCAGCAGCGCTGCGCATAGGAATGACTTTGCCTCGCCTGTTGGCCCCGTCTGCAGTAACGACCAGTTTAGATTCCGAATCAAGAATCCGATCTTTAAGAGCATCAGGGCTGAAGCCTCCGAATACAACGCTGTGGACGGCCCCCACCCGGGTGCAGGCCAGCATGGCAACGACAGCTTCAGGAATCATGGGCATCCATATGGTTACCGCGTCCCCTTTTTTTATGCCCAGTTTAGCAAGGACGTTGCAGAATTTGCAGACCTCTACCAGGAGTTCATTATAGGTGAGTGAAGCGCTGTCCCCTTCCTCGCCCTCAAAAATGAGGGCTTTTTTATCACCCAGACCTTTATTAATATGGACATCGAGGCAGTTTTCCGATACGTTCATTTTCCATTGACAAACCACTTGTAATAAGGCGGGTTATCATCATCCAGAACGCGCTCCCATTTTTCATTCCACTGCAGGTTTTCGGCCATCCTGGCCCAGAAAGCAAGCCGGTCTTTTTTCGCTTCCTGGAAGAGGCTGTCGTCATTTACCCTCGCTGATTCGGCAAACCCTGCCGGCGGTTGGAGCGGTTCAAAATGTTCCTCACTTACAACTTCATCATCGTTTCTTTGTGCCATACGCAGATCCTCCTCTTAAAAATTTAACCTCTTATTTTAAAATTCGATATGAAGAAGTTGAATACCTGCAACATTCAGGCAACAATTTTTATGGAAATAGTATTAATAGTATATAAATGAGGATGACCGGTTAGGCTGGCGCATTAAAACCTATTTCCGCAGCACCGGAAAAGTGATTGCGGCCCATATCCGGACAAGCGCGGTAGGGTATTAATTAATGCCCAGGCAGCAGTTGGCAAAATGGCTGATATCTTTTTGCTCAAGATTAGTTCCGATCCTGGCCAGCAAAATATTACAGGGATGTTCCCTGATTTCGGGATCTTCGGTTTCAAAGGTAACAAAATTGTAATCTCCAAATAATTTGAGCATATAGTGGCGGTATTCCCATGGCGACAGGCAGGTATTTTTAAGATCCCAGCTGTGGATAGTGTGCACGGCTATTGTTATGAAGTCCTCTAAATTTTGAAAGTCAGGATTATTAAAGATTGCGTCCATAAGGGTTTTGCTCAAGCCGATATTGCGCCATGATAAATCTGTCTCTATGCTGCCCAGTTCAATCAGCCTTGGAAAACAGCGTTTGATCCACCAGGGAAAATCTGGTTTTTGAAAGGAAACATAAGCAATGACCTTGTTGGCCAGGGCCGCGGTAAAAACAAAACCATCTGGTTCCTTAGAAAGTTCAATCAGGGCTTCTTGTTGTTTTTGCGGTGGTCTGAAGCAGGATAGCCCTTCTGAAAAGCGGTAAGCGGATAATTTTTCCGGGCTTACCGGGCCCCTGACATGGAGCCGGCCAAAATCCGTGGATATTAGTTTGCTGACAGAGTCATGGGCCGGTTTTTCCAACCTGTTGAGTTCTTCTCTGGCGGTATCCTTCATCATGCATCCCTGACTTTATACTAACATAAAAATGGCAAAAAAGGAACTCATCCTTGCTTTTTTAATAGTGTGCTTATTGGCTGTTTTGGGTGTACTAAATTATTAATTGAATATTTTTAACAACCATTTTTAAGCTAAATTTAGACGAAAATCAATGTTTTTTACCTTGACATCAACTAGGGCCTGTGCTAATATTATTCTTGCACTCAGTTAAGTGCAGTATCGTTCTTTGAAAACCGAGCAGAGTAAGGAAAGGGTCTCTTAATAAGAGAGTTTTTTTATGGAAGAGGCCTTGCGATCAGTGTTAATTGAGCTGGGGTTATTAAACAGGTGTAAAGTTTATGTAACTATAAACTGGAGAGTTTGATCCTGGCTCAGGACGAACGCTGGCGGCGTGCCTAACACATGCAAGTCGAGCGAAGCTGTTTTAGAACTTCGGTTTTGGAGCAGACTGAGCGGCGGACGGGTGAGTAACCCGTGGGTAATCTGCCTGGGAGACCGGGATAACAGCTCGAAAGGGCTGCTAATACCGGATGATACCATTAGCGTAAGTTAATGGTCAAAGGTTTAATTACGCTTTCAGATGAGCCCGCGTCCCATTAGCTAGTTGGTAGGGTAAAGGCCTACCAAGGCGACGATGGGTAGCCGGTCTGAGAGGATGGTCGGCCACA
>SL_8KL_010_SEDDRAFT_10000756_pt1 | contig 28336 bp, 26 predicted proteins | sample SodLakKL_010_SED_4_FD_11160 | JGI IMG/M metagenome (IMG submission 11160) | reverse complement strand
ATTTCCACTGCCGTTACCTTGATGCCCCATGGATCGGTTGCTTGATCCAGAATGCCCTGAATTTTAGTATTTAACTTTTCCCGCTCTGATAACAGTTCATCCAGGTCAGCCTGACCGGCTACACTACGCAGCGTAGTCTGGGCCAGCTGAGCAGTAGCCATTTTAAAGTCTTCCACGTTGTTAACTGCACGGTTAGGATCGACTACCCGGTAATATACCACAGCATTTACACTGGTCGTGACATTGTCACGTGTAATTACTTCCTGGCTTGGCACATCAAGCGTTATAATTCGCAGTGAAATGCGTATGATCTTATCAACTACTGGAATGACCAGCACAAAACCCGGCCCTTTTTCACCAATCAGGCGCCCGAGGCGAAACACGACCAGCCTTTCGTATTCACGGACAATTTTAATTGCTGAGGTGAGAAAAAAGAAAATAACAATCAAAATAGGGACTAACAAGCCAATATCACTTAACACTTCAATTAACATAATAAAACCTCCTTATAAATAATAAAATGTTTTTTAATTGCTCTGATCAGCATTTTCTTTTTTATCTTGCACGGGCCGGACCCACAGTTTCAAGGTCTCGGCGCGAACCACTTCAACCTCTGTTTGGGGAGGGATGGGGTTACCATCATCACTGCGCGCTCTCCAAAGCTCACCCCTGGTTTTAATCATTCCTTCCGGATTTAGTTCTTCAGTGGTTACCCCTTTTTCAGGCGCGTTGAAAAATTTACTTCCACCAGTATGTTTTCGGCGGCTTTGAATTACCCTTTGGGCTACCACAATAATGATTAGCAGAAGGCCAAGCACAGTCCCAGCCACTGTTACCAAAAAGGTGGTATACCAGTCAGTGGCCATTAAAGGCTCCATGGGCAATAAGATAGCTCCGACGGCAAGTGAGACAGCACCTCCAATACCAAGTATACCAAATCCGGATGTAAATATTTCTGCTCCAATTAAACCTAGGCCTAATAAGATCATCACTATGCCTGTGGTGTTGGTATCAAATAAACCAAGACCGTATATGCCCAGGATGAGCAGGATTAGCCCACCTACCTCGGGAACAATGGTTCCCGGTGCACTTAAACCCATATAGACACCCAAGAAGCCGACCATCAGGATCAGGAAAGATATCTGCGGATCACTGATCCAGTTTTGCAGGCGTTCGCTTACAGTCATCTCATCCCCTAGTATTTCGGCATCGGCTGTGTTAAGGGTATATGTGACGCCCTGCTTTTCTATTTCAGTTCCATCAAGTTCATTCATCAGTTCTGTTATGTTGCCGGCTATATATTCAATCATTCCTTCTTCCAGGGCATCCCTGGCATCAAGAGTAAGATTTTCTGTGACAAACTGTTCTGCAAGATCTGCCGGTCTCCCTTGTTCGCGGGCCATACTGCGCATATGGGCCGCATAAAATTTTACGGTTTTGTCATCGGTATCCTGGGTTCCTTCCGGGGTCATGGATACCGGTTGTGCTGCTCCGACTGTTGTTCCCGGAGCCATTGCTGCAATATCAGAAGAAACAAGGATAAACGCTCCGGCTGAACCGGCAATGGCTCCTGATGGAGCGACCAGCACGGCAACCGGTACTTCAGCGTTTAAAAAGAGCTCATTCATTTTCATAGTTGCATCAACTAACCCACCGGGGGTGTTTAGCCTTAAAACGAAAAGCTGGGCGTCTTCTTCCAGAGCTTTTTCAACCTGCCTTTGCAGGAAGGTATTGTCTCCGGCAGTGACTGCACCTTCAAGCTCGACTAAATAAACCGGCTGCTGCTGCTGCTGATCATCAGCAGTGACATTTGAGTCAACATCAGCACTGAGCGGATTTGTGAAAGCAATTCCGCTGAAGGCAAATATTAAAACCAGAGCGGTTATTATTATTTTAGTCAGTTTATTATTTTTCATCTCAAATCAGCGACCTTTTCTAATTATTTGAAATCCCGATTATTTTAATTATAATACAAAACAGCTTGAATTCAAAGAGTTATATTAGCAATAACCGTTTCAGTTGACTGAGCAAGCAAACTGAAATATAATACAACCAAGATGGTTACTTATAAAGAGGTTTAGCTATGATTACTAAAAAAGCAGAGTACGCTATAATCATCCTCACAGAGCTGGCGTCACATCCCAAAGGGACCATTATTACCAGCAAGGAAATTGCTCGTAATCGTTCAATACCCGGCAACCTGGTAGTCCAACTCATTACTTCATTAAATGAAGCCGGCTGGACCAGTGGCAGCAGAGGGCCAACCGGTGGAATAAAGTTAAACAGTGATCCTTCTTTTATAAACCTGAAACAGGTTATTGAAAAAATAGATGGTCCGATTGGAATCACGCGCTGCCTTTTCAGTGAGACACCCTGCCAGGAAAAGACACACTGTTCTTTACGAGGTGTCTGGTCAAAAGCTCAGCAAAGCATGTTAACAGTCCTTGAAAAAGTGACCATCAAAGAACTTGCTGAAGGTGCGCCAAAAGACGATTAAATAAGCAATGCAGTGATTTATAGAGTTAGTTTTTAATACTGCCATCCACCCCAACAACAATTTCTTCCAGGGGTATATCAAGGCCTGCATCCTGCAGGGCGGAATTTACCAATTTTGATAGTCCAAAACAGCAGCCAACTTCCATATGAACCAGCTTAATGCTTTTTAAGCTGTTTAATTTAAATATCTTTACAAGTTTGTCATGATAAGAGTTTAGATCATCCAGTTTCGGACAACCGATTACAAGTGCCCGACCGGCCAGGAACTGTTGATGGAAGTCGGCATGGGCAAAGGGAACACAGTCAGCTGCTATTAAAAGGTCCTGACCTTGAAGAAAGCGGGCATTTGCTGGAACAAGGTGAAGTTGAACCGGCCAGTGGGTTAGTTCAGCTTCCGGAATATTATTATTATCGCTTTTTGGACCGGCATCTAGGTTCGGCGCAGCATTATTATCTGCCGCTGATCGACTAATATCCTGTTCTGCACTGCCGCAACAAGCTCCACAGGTCATAGCATTAATATTTTTTACCTGCGTCTCCTCTCTCTCTTTTTCCCTCTCCAACTCTACTAAACGTTCTTCTACTGCATTTTGATTAAATGGCTCGGCTTCCCGTTCGATCATTTTTATTGCTCCCCGGGGACATTCCCCGAGACAATTACCAAGGCCGTCACAGTATATGTCTTTGACAAGGCGCGCTTTCCCATCAACTAACTGCAGTGCTCCTTCTTCACAGGACGGGATACATAAGCCGCAGCCATCACACTTATCTTCATCGATCGTTATGATTTTCCTAACCCCGTTACTCATTATTTATTACCTCCAATATTTCGGATAAAATTTTCTCCATGGTTCCTTCTGTTTTCTCTGTCGAAAGATTGTCGACCAAAGTCCTTGTTTCTTTTAAAGCTTCCTGGGGAAATGTTTGCTTCTGATTAATCCGCTCCAGAAATGTATCTGCATCTGAAATACAACCTATTTTTTTTAAAGCAAAGATTGCCACACTTATTATGATCGGAAGCATATTAATTTGTTTTTCCCGGCATTTATGTTCTGTAACACTAATTGCATCCTGAACGGTGTTGATCATGTGTGGATACTCACGGGCCATATTTTTAAACTCTTCCTCAACAACAACCTTTAATGAATTTTGTTTCAAGCCCTTTGCGCTTGGACCCAGACACATTTCCGCATGAGCACACCACTGAGCACAACCCATATCAAATTTTGGATTGGCCACCCTGCATTTACAATTGGGGCAGCGCAACCTGATATCAGTCTTAAAAAACTCAATCATTTCACCACACTGAGGACATTTTTCTTCGTGGACATCGTCTGTGGTCCAATAACGCATATCTTGTCCGGGACATTTTGTAGCTAACATTTTAAACACCACCTATATATAACTAACTATATTAGTTATATATATTATAGATCATTTCTTATTACTTTACAACAGGAAATAAAAAAAAGTGGTTAATTTACAAACCACTTTAATCTTTTAATTTAACAGCTTATAGATCTATTAATCATAAAGGGAGTCTTCCTGAGCCAGCTTGTAACTATAAAATTCATTATCATTGAAGAAAAGACCAATTTCACGGTCTGCGCTTTCCAGTGAGTCTGAACCATGCACAATATTTTTACCGGTAAAAACAGCTAAATCGCCGCGTATTGTGCCGGGAGCAGCTTTCCGGGGATCCGTAGCGCCGATCAAGGCACGTGACATCTCAACAGCATCGTCGCCTTCCCAGATCATCGCTACCACCGGAGCAGAGGTGATAAATTCTATCAAACCATCATAAAAAGGCTTGCCTTTATGCTCCCCGTAATGACGGGCCGCTAAATCACTGCTAATTTGCATCATCTTCATTGATACTAACTTTAAACCTTTGTTTTCCATACGGCTGATTACTTCACCGACCAAGCCACGCTGCACCCCATCAGGCTTGACCATTAAAAACGTGCGCTCTCTTGTTTCCATTAATACCATCCTTTGCTTAATTATTAGTAAATCGTAAACAGGTTATTATCATCAATAACTTTTGTTTCTGCTTCTAAATGATTGCGGATATTCTTAGGCAGGGCAAAGATTCCCGAGTAGGTCTGACCATCAAAAAAACGCAAGTCCAGTTTCCGGACTCCAATTTCTTTATCCATCTTATCGGACACAGGCAATTCATTAATTCCTGATGATGCAATCACAAAACCCCATTCGGTATTAAATGAGGGAACAAACGTCCGGTAGGAGCGCACAAAAGGCATAACCTGCTTCAGTGTATTATTGATTGCGCTGTGCGCTTCAATAAAGGGCAGGCTTGCATCTCCGGCCTGCAGGGCTACAATTCCATTTGCCGTTAAAGAGGATTTAATTAATTCATAGTACTGAGTTGTAAACAGTTTCAAGGCCGGAATGACATCGAAAGGTTCATTCTGTTCTTCAATGTATTGCCGGGCATCCATAAAAAGAAGTTTAACCCGCTTATCCAAAAAGCTGCCGCGGTGCCAGGATTCCAGGTGTTTCCGGCAAAGTTCTACCACCTGTTGATCCAAATCTACCATGACCAGTTCTTCCACTGAAGGGTGTTTGAGGATTTCCCGTAGGGTCGCCCCTTCCCCTCCACCGGTGACCAGTACACGTCGAGGCGCCGGACACATCAGCATTGCTGGATGGACCAGCGCCTCGTGATAAATATATTCATCATTTTCAGCAGATTGCAGCTTACCGTCTAATATTAAGACCCGCCCAAAAAAATCAGTATCGGCAATTTCTACCTGTTGATATTCGGTTTGAAAGCTCTTTATATAATTTTCAATCCCATACATATGTGCTGTGCCGGAAGAAGTGTAATCGATATACCACTTATGTTTTTCAGAAGGCATTTAAATAATCTCCTCACTGTAGCGCAATCAATAATTAGCTGCAGGCTTATACTCAACCTGCACATCAAAGATGCCGCGCTTAATTTCCCGGGCCGACATATTTTGGGCTGAAAAAGTATGCTTTAAATAGTTACACGATATCCATGGATCTACGGTTTGGCCGCAGGTAAAAATATCAACTGCAGCATAACCGAATTCAGGCCAGGTGTGAATTGCCAGATGCGATTCTGAAATAACCACTACACCACTAACCCCCTGGGGGCTAAACTGGTGAAATACTGTTTCTTTAACTTCTGCTCCTGCTTCAAGGGCAGCTGCTACCATGTGCTGCTTGATCTGTTGTGGATCATTTAATGTTTCCAGTGGGCAGCCGTAAAATTCAGCCAGGATATGACGGCCTAAAGCGCTCATCTCTAATACCTCCTTATTTCTGTGATTTTTAATTTAACACCGAGTTTTATTGTACCAAAATGTTGATAAAAGTCAACAACTCAAAAAAACCTGAAAATATTAGATGTAGAGTTGCTAATTTCCAAAATATTTTATAGTATAGGGTGAGAGATTAATCAGAACGAAATAATAATAAAAGGATTGAAGATATGATTGATTTAAACTTTTTATACAACCCTGAACAAATAGCTGTGATCGGAGCATCGCGATCACCCCAGAAAATTGGCTATGCCATCATCGATAACATCATTAAAAGTGGTTATCAAGGTACTATTTATCCCATCAACCCGAAAGAGGATGAAATAGCCGGCCTAAAAACTTACCGCTCAGTAAAAGATGTCGAGGGACCAATCGATTTGGCGGTCATATCGGTTCCGGTAATGCATACAGCCCAGGTCTCTGAGGAATGTGGTAAAGCCGGGGTAAAGGGATTAATCGTAATTACAGCAGGCTTTAAGGAGGTTGGACGGGAGGGGCTCAAACAGGAAAAAGAATTAATGGCGATATGCGAACGTTATAAAATGCGTATGCTCGGTCCTAACTGTGTCGGCATTATGGATACTCATACTCCTGTCAATGCCTCATTTGCAAATGGTTTTCCCAATCAAGGCAAAATTTCTTTAATCGCTCAAAGTGGAGCTATGCTTGTTTCAATTCTCGACTGGAGTTTTGAAATGGGGATGGGTTTTTCAAGGTTTATTAGCTCTGGTAATAAGGCCGATCTTACAGAAATTGATCTCATTGAGAGCTGCGCCGCCGATTCTAATACAAATGTGATCCTTTGCTACTCTGAAGATATTACTGACGGAGAACGTTTTGTGAAAGTTTGCTCGGAAGCCAGCAAACATAAGCCGATTGTTATATTAAAATCCGGAATCAGCAGCGCAGGCGCGCAGGCAGCCAGTTCTCATACGGGAGCCCTGGCCGGCAGTAACCGCGCTTACGAAGCAGCATTCAGGCAAAGCGGGGTACTCAGGGCAGGTAGCATGAATGAACTCTTTGATCTGGCCAGAGCTTTTTCCAGTCAACCTCTACCAGAACATTCTCGGGTAGCAATAGTTACTAACGCCGGTGGGCCAGCTATCGTTGCTACTGATGCTGTTGAAAAATACGGCTTGAAGATGGCCCGCTTTACAAAAGGTACTATCGATAAACTGCGCAGTAATTTACCTGCGGAGGCCAGTGTTTACAATCCGGTCGATATTATTGGTGATGCCAGGAATGACCGATATCATTTTGCTCTCCAGTCTGTTTTAGAGGACGAGAATGTAGATAGTGTCCTGGCTTTGCTATCTCCAGCGGCAGTAACAGAGCCGGAGAAAACAGCGCATACAATTGTTGAGCTAAACAAAAAATACTCATCAAAACCAATCATGGCTGTATATATGGGAGGAAAGGTCCTTGCTGAGGGCAAAAAATATTTAACAGACCATGCAGTGCCTACTTTTACATTTCCCGAGCCTGCTGTCAGTTCGCTGGAAGGGATGGTCAGGTACAAAAAGTATACTACAAAAGCCACCCCTGCGCCTCCCGCAGATCTCCCTGGTATTGACCGTAAGGCAGTGCGCCAGACATTAGATTCTGTTTTCGAAGACCGCAGGGTTGTCCTGTTGGGACACGAGGCATCATTAATAATGTCATCTTACAACATTACTGTTAGTAAAACATACCTGGCGAATACAGAAGATGAGGCCTGCAAAATAAGCAGGGAATTAGGTTACCCGGTGGCTCTCAAAATATCATCGCCGCGTATTGCCCATAAAACAGATGTGGGTGGAGTAGCTATCGGACTGCGTAGCGATAAAGAAGTACAGAGAGCATTTCGACAGATTATGGAAAATGTTGCGCACTATTTACCCGATGCTCCTATTTATGGGATAGAAGTCCAGGATATGGTTGAAGAAGGTGTTGAAGTGATTGTAGGAATGTCCCGGGACGTTCAGTTTGGCCCCCTGGTCGTTTTTGGCCTGGGTGGTATATATGTAAATCTGATGGAGGATGTATCTTTCCGGCTCGCTTCTGCTTTGACCAGTTTTGAAGAAGCAAAGCAGATGATCTCAGAAACCAAGGCTTATACCCTGCTTAAAGGATACAGGGGTGAAAAAGCTGCTGATATTGACGCACTCGCTGATACTATTCTGAGAACTTCCCGGCTGGTCAGCGATTTTGACGAGATTACAGAAATGGATATTAACCCGGTCCGGGTTCATACAAAGGGTTCTACAGCCCTTGATGTGAAAATTACAATTGAACAGAAGGAATAAACTCCTAACGAGGTGATCAAATGAAGGCGATCTATTTTTCCGGTAAAGCAGGCGGTGGTAAAACTGCTACAGCGCTTGGAATAGGTTTAAAACTGCGTGAACAGGGTTTTAAAGTTTCTTACTTTAAGCCGATTGGTTTTCGCAGGGGCACAGTCAAAAAAGATGATGATGATGTGATGCTGATGCGGGAAGTTTTTGAGCTTCCTTTTTCTAGTGATACAATATCACCGGTTACAGTTAATGCTCACTATATGACCCCAAGGTTTATGCAGGAAGCCCAGCAGCTTTATCCCCGCATCAAGAAAGCATTTCAGAAGTGTTCTGAAGGATATGATGCAATTCTGATTGACGGTAGCATTGAGCCCCATGTCGGGCATCATCAGGGTTTAGATGATTTCAATTTAGCTAAAATACTTGGCGCAGTAGCTTTACCGGTTATTAAAGCCGATGATGATTTTGATCTTGATCAAAACTTGCTCTATTTGGATTTATGGAAGAATAAAAAAGTGCCGGTTATCGGCTGTATATTCAATAACATATCCCAGACCCAGTGGAACAAAAGCACCAGCGTCTACAAACCGTTAATCGAAGAAAAAGGTTGTGAAGTGCTTGGTGTCATCCCCTGCCAGGTAGAGATATCTGCTCCGACCGTAGCCGAGTTTCATGATGTCTTGCATGGTGAAGTGCTGACCGCTCCTGATCACATGAACAGGATTGTTGAAGAGGTTGTTGTCGGGACGATGACAATTGAGAGTGCCCTTAGTTATTTAAGGCGGGCTCCGAACAAGGCCCTGATTACAGGTGGTGACCGCAGTGACATGGCTTTGACTGCTCTTGAAACCAGCACTTCGGTGATTATATTCACCGGTGGATTATACCCTGATGTCCAGGTGCTTTCCCGGGCTGAAGAAAAAGGGGTTCCTGTAATTCTCGTGCACGAAGACACTTATTCAACAGTTGAAAATCTGCAAAGCATATACCGCAGCATACATCCTGATAACAAAGAAGCAATCAAAATCTGTGAAAATAATGTTCAAAAATACCTGCAGTGGGATAAACTTGTTGAGCACGTAAAGAGTTAAACTATTTAAGAAGCTTAATCTTTGATCGTATGCAACAACAAGCGGCTAAAAGCCGCTTGTTTTCTTTAAAGCCAGAGATATTCTGCAGCAGGGATTAGTAATGATCGAATTTCATGCCCTAATTATCGTAACGGACCACCTTGTTTTGCCAGGTTCTGATCTTGATGTAGTCTTTACCGCTGCTGACCAGGTATTCGGGAAGCATTGGTGTTTTGCCCAGGCCAAAAGGAGCATTAACCACGAAAGTCGGGATAGCCAGCCCTGAAGTATAGCCCCGTAAGTTTTCCATGATTTCAATGCCTTCTTCCACTTTTGTGCGAAAATGAGAAGTTCCCCTGACTGCCTTGGCATGGAAAATATAGTAGGGCCGAACCATGATTTTGAGCAGTTCCTGATTCATTTTACGCATCACAAACGGATCATTATTAACACCATTTAATAATACTGCCTGATTACCCAAACCTACTCCTGTGCGGGCCAGCTTGAAACAGGCTTCCTGGGCCCGGGGCGTTATCTCTAATGGATGGTTGTAGTGGGTATTAACATAAAGAGGCAGGTGCTCTGAAAAAATTCTGCACAACTCGTTATCAATGCGCTGCGGCATGGTTACTAAGGTGCGTGAACCAAAGCGTTTGATTTCAAGGTGAGGTATTTTATCCAACTCATCTAACAGCCAGGCGATAGTCTGATTGTCAAGCATAAAACCATCTCCGCCGGTCAGCAATACATCACGCACTTCTTCATTGTTGCGAACATATTCAATCGCTTCTTCCAGCTGTTCATGTGGAGTAGCAAGATCGTTTTCGCCAATTTCTCTTCGCCGCTGACAGTGCCGGCAGTACATCGCACACTGGTTAGTAACCTTGATAATCAGGCGATCTGCATAGCGGCGGGTCACTGCAGAGGTGGGAGAAGTAAATTCTTCACCCATCGGGTCATCGTAACCGCCTTCATCAGAGTATTCATTGATGCTGGGAATACACTGTTTTTTGACCGGATCTTCAGGATCGTCGGGGTCAATTAGGCTCAGGTAATAGGGGGAAACTGCCCAGCGGTACTTTGAACCGGTGGTATCTATATCTTCTATTTCTTTTTTATCGAGTGGTAATAATTCTTTAAGAACTCCGGTTGTGGTAATCCGGTTTTTTAACTGCCAGCGCCAGTTTTCCCAATCTTCATCTGATGCATTAAAATAATTTTTGATTCTCTTCTGGTTCTCAAGAATCTGAGACCAGCGATTAAATCCAAAAGGCATTATTTTTAAGGCTTCTTTATAGTCAGCAATTGCGTCTTTTAATTCATCGGCCCGCTGATGAGCCATATTTTGTTTTTCATTTACACTTTTTTCTGCGGCCATTTGCTATTTTTCCCTCCAAACCTTCAATTTATCACACTATTCTATAGAAATTATACTTTGAATATACTGATTTGTCAAAGCTTATACGCAGCGAGCAGGCATGCCGGAAGCTGTGGAGAATTGTAAATATCAGGAGGAGGCAGAGACAATTATGATAGAAGCTTTAAGCATGTTTACAGCTTATTTGATAGGTGCTTTCCCCACGGCCTATCTGCTTGGAAGGTTGTTCAAGAAAGTAGATATCCGGCAGATCGGTTCAGGAAATGTCGGGGGTATGAATATGTACCGCGCTGCAGGAATCTTGCCCGGTCTTTTAACAGTCTTGTTAGATCTGGCCAAGGGAGCAGTGGCTGTGAACCTGGCGTTATCACTAAGTGGAGAACTGACTGTTGTATTGATCAGCAGTGGACTGGTGGTTTTGGGTCATAATTACAGTATATTCCTAAGTTTTAAAGGTGGTAAGGGCCTGGCTACGAGTTTGGGCGTATTTTTAGTCCTTTCCCCGGACATTATATTATATATAATTTTGCTGGCGCTTATTTTATCATTAATTTTGAAAGATATAAACACCGCTTTCGGCAGTGCTACCGTGGGCATCCCTATTGTCTTATACTTCCAACACCAGCAGTGGGGATGGGTTTTGTTCGGCCTGGCTATTGCTGCAGTTATTATAAGCAAGCATTTAAATGATTTCCAGGCCTATAGTCAGAGGCGTAGGGAACTGCGGTAANTAAAGTGTTTCGTGCTGCAGTGATTAGCTAGACCTCAAAGTAACTAAATAGCTGGCCGAAGTTAATCCCGGCGATCATTTCATTTTTATAACGGTTATAAAGCTGACGGTTTCCTTCCTCGAGATGGTATGATTTAATACCGTGGGAAATTGAGAGGAATGTTTCAATATATGCGGCTAGCTGGTCGCAGGCCTTGATAACTTCACCATCTAACGGATTGTATTGATTATGGTTATAGTGCTTGCTGATCTCTTCAGATCCAACGTGCAGGATTTGTCTGTTTTCGGTAATCTTACTGGCAAACTCATCATCGGTAAAATACCGCAGCTCATCATGCCATTCTACCGGGAGCAGGGGGAAGATACGCTCCTCCAACTGCCTGTGCTCTATTTCTTTTATAATATCTTCGATTCCAGGGCCAGACCTTTTAACCGGTGAAACAATGTCCCTGGTCAAAACTTCCGGTAGATCATGAAACAGGCCGGCGAAATAGTTGTTATAGATCCTTTTTGGGCAAGCGTTGAGCTCTATTGAACAAAGATAACTGATCATAGCCACAATTAGCATGTGTCCCATTACTGAAGTTTTCGGTACACGGGGCGATTGAGCCCAGCGCTGCTGAAATCGTAGTTGTCCAACCAGGTCCAGAAAATTGCTGGTCTTTTTACCTAAAGCGAGTTTTTGCACACCGGCCAAATCATAGTGTTCTTCAATCTGGTTGGCAATAGATGCCCGGGTATCCTCGAGACCATAAAGTCCTTCGTTGAGACGGTATATGATTTTAAATTCCCAGTCGGTAGCAAGATAGTGGGCTGCTTTTAAGATTCTTTTTTCATGGCTGACCCGGTCAGAGGTAAAATAATACTCCTTCATCATTGCCAGTAAATCAACCTGCAAATTAGAAACTTTATCCTTAAGCTTTTCTAGAACCCAGTTATTTAATTGCTCACCTTTTTCAGCCATCAGCTTATAATAAACCGGGGGCTTAATATCGGTCAGGACAATGCGGTGCAGGAATTCAAATAAGCCGCCCTCGATCAAACGCTGCCAGTCAATGACAGTTCCATGATCCGCTTCTTCTATTTTGGCCAGCACATATGCGTAAACCATTTTATGAGCTTGTTTGTCCAGTTCAGTAAAGTGTTCAGGCCGGATGTGGTCATTCCAGCGTTGAATGCTGGCCGCTTCATAAAGCAGCTCGAGCAATTCTTTCCTAATCATCGCGGTTCAACCTTTCTTTCGACCGAATTTTGATTCATTGCCTTTCAATAATCGGCCGATATTTTCATGATGACGAACAATAACCAGGATTGCTGAAGCGATTCCAAACCAAACATAAGCAATTTCAAAACCGAGCAGCAAAAACAGCAGGGGCGTTAAGAGCATCCCTACCATTGAACCAAGGGAAACGTAACGTGTAAAATAAACTATTAAAACAAAGCAAGCCAACACGATCAGGGTAACCCAGCCGGAAAGGGCGGTCAGCACACCAATAGAGGTAGCTACAGCTTTGCCTCCTTTGAATTTAAGGTAGATCGGGAAACTGTGCCCAAACATGGCCAGGAAACCGGCTCCTAGATAAACTGACGGAATATCAAAGACACTTTTAGCCAGGAGAACAGCGACAATCCCTTTGCTAAAATCAAGAATAAAAACAGGCAATGCAGAACGCCAGCCAAAAACCCGTAATACATTGGTGGCACCGATATTACAACTGCCGTGTTTTCTGATATCAGCTTTGTGAATCCACTTAGTTAGCATGTAGCCGAAGGGCAACGAACCAATCAGGTAAGCTGCTGCTAAAACCAGGTAAACCATAAATTACTCTCCTCTCCTTTGTCGTTTTCTAAATTTCACAATAATGGGCGTTCCGGTAAAATCAAACGACTCGCGCAACCGGTTTTCCAGATAACGCCGATAGGAAAAATGGATCAGTTCCGGTTCATTAGCAAAGAAAATGAACGTTGGGGGTTTAATTTCCGGCTGGGTAGCGTAAAATATTCGAACCCGCTTACCTTTAACAGTCGGGGGAGGGTTTACAGTAATGGCATCTTCCAGGAGTTCGTTTAATATTGGCGTCGGAATGCGCTTGTGTTGTTCCTGCCAGGTTTGCATAATTACTGGAAAAAGCTTGTCAAACCTCCACCCGCTTAGAGCAGACACAAAAACAACCGGTGCATAGGAAACAAAACCTAATAAACGATGCAGGTCAGCCAGGATGTTTTCACGGGCATTTTCTTTACCCCTGACCAGGTCCCACTTGTTAATGACCAGGACCAGGCCTTTCCCTGCCTGATCTACATAGCCGGCCAGCCTTTGATCTTGCTCGGTTATTCCTATATCGGCATCAATTAACAATAGGGCCAGATCAGCACGCTGGACTGCTTTTAAAGAACGTAAAACACTGTAATATTCAACGGAATCTTTTACCTTACTTTTACGCCGCATCCCGGCAGTATCAATGATCATACACGGTTGTTCATTGTATTCAAAATAAGTGTCTACCGCATCCCTGGTAGTTCCCGGCATCTGGTTTACTACAACTCGATCTTTGCCAAGCAAGGTATTGATTAAGGAGGATTTGCCCACATTGGGACGTCCGATAACCGAGACTTTAATTGTGTCTTCCGGATAGGGATCTTCTCCGCTATCCGGTGGCAGGTTATCAGATACAATGTCCAATAGTTCCCCGATCCCGCGTCCATGTTCAGCAGAAATTGACAGCGGTTCACCCAATCCAAGGCCATAAAAATTATAACGGTCATTTTCATGCTTAAAGGTATCGAGCTTGTTAACTACAGGTATCACAATTTTCCCGCTGCGTCTGAGCATTTCTCCAATTTCTTCATCTAAAGCGGTGAGTCCTTCTCTTCCATCGAGAAGGAATATAATAACCTGGGCTTCTTCTACGGCTAAACCAACCTGGTGTTGAACCAGGGTGGTTATGGGATCTTCCTTACCGAAAGTCACCCCACCGGTGTCGACTACTACCAGGTTGCGCCCACGCCATTCAGTCATTCCATAGAGTCGGTCCCTGGTTACCCCCGGCACTTTCTCTTCAATTGCTGTCCTTGCTGTAGTTAGCCGGTTAAAGAGGGTTGACTTACCCACATTTGGCCTGCCAACTATGGCAATAATATTATCATTCATCAAAGCAGCCCCCTTTTTTGCATCTGATTCGAATAAGCAGCTTGTTCTCTGATTTTTGAAAGCAGCTCTAGGGGACCGCTTATTGCATAAACCGGAACCTGCAAGGCCTGCTCAAGCGCATTGATTGTCATATCATCTAAAAACAGGTTGCTATCTTCTTTAAGCATAGTATCGGGAATTAATACTACGTCACCCAGCGTTTTTCCTTGCAGGGCAGTTAGAAGATCGCTTCCGGTCAGTAATCCGCTTACGGTGACCTGTTCCCCAAAAAAGTTGTTTTTAATGGTGGCCAGTTCAACATCTAAATTCTTGATTGAACCTAAAAGCTTCACAAGCTCCATCAGCTGAGGCTCTGCAGCCAATCCGGAAACTAAAGTCATCTTGAGGTAGNTTTCGATTCCAGGTATATTTTGATCGGCGACAGACTTCAATTCATCGAGAAAATTTCTGGCCAGGCCAACCCCGTTCTCCAGTTGAGGATATCCTTCATATTCAATATCAGGAGGGATCGGTCTACTGGCCAGATTATAAAATTCATCTGCCAGAAAAACAAATCTACTCTCCCTTTTTTTAAGGAAATCATCCTGCATCCTATTTACCTGATCAATTAGCTCCTCTGCTTTTCCAGAACTGTACTTTTCAAGTTTTGGCAATTCAGATCGATGGCTGGTCAGACCTACCGGTACCAGGGCAGTGCTTAAGATATTCGGACCCAGCTGTTCTAATTCTTTAATAGTATTTATCATCTCCTGACCCGTGTTATAGCCGGGGCAGAGCACTAACTGGGTATGAAACCTGATTCCTGCTTTAACAAGGCGTTTTAAATTTTCAGTTCCCTGTTGAGCATGCCTGGTCCCAAACATAGTGCGGCGTGTTTCGGGATTCATTGCATGCACCGAAACATAAAGTGGACTGAGCTGCAGTTTTATAATCCGTTCTAGCTCTGAATCGGTCAACCGGTTTAATGTGATAAAATTGCCGTATAAAAAAGAAAGGCGGTAATCATCATCTTTAAGATAAAGAGGTGAACGCAGACCGGGTGGATTTTGATCAATGAAACAGAATAGACAATTATTGCGGCAGCTCTGCAGCCTGGAGATAGTTGGCGGATCGAAACGCAACCCCAGGCTGTTACCAGGCGCTTTTTTAATCTTAATTCTGCGCAAAGAACCTTCTTCGGTTAAAAATAAGAGGCGCAGCCTATAATCAGCTTCTTTTATTTTATAGTCAATTATGTCTTCAATAGTGTGGTTGTCAATCCTGAGTAGTTTCCAGCCTGCCTTTATCCCGGCTGAATCTGCTATCGACCCGGCTGTTACCCTGTCCACTAGATGACCCTTTTCTTTGTTCATAACTATACCTCTAATTCAATCTAAAATTTCGCCGGGCATAACTTGAAAGATCGATGCCCCGCTGCTGCAGCCATTCAGCTGTAAAGCCGGATATGACCAAAGGAACTTGTTGAAGCTCTGCTATAGACTTTGTTCCAAGCATCATCATAATCTGGCGCATTTCATGCTCAATAGTCCTGATTTCATGAATCAGGGCTCGGCTGCCTTTTTTAAGTAAAAGATTGATGGGGAGCCCGGCCATCCCCACCGCATTTGCTCCAAGAGCCAGCGCTTTGGTAATGTCTAAAGCATGATTGACACCGCCGGATGCAAAGACATCAATATGTTTTCGGGACACATCTAAGACTTCGATTAAGCTTATAGCTGTGGGGATGCCCCAATTCTTGAAACTTTTTGATAATCTTTTACCAGACCGCCTGCTCTCAATTTCTAAAAAGTTAGTACCACCTCTACCTCCAACATCGATAGCACTAACTCCTGCCTTGATTAAATCTGCAGCCTGTTCCCGTGCAATACCGAAACCTACTTCTTTCACAATGACCGGAATCTGTATATTTTTACTGATTTGCTCAAGACGTTCAGTAGTATTCTTAAAACTGCGATCGCCTTCACCCATCATCAATTCCTGTGATGAGTTGAGATGAATCTGCAGCCCGTCAGCCTTNATCATTTGAACAGCTTTTTGAGCGGTGTCCGGGTCAGCATAAGAGCCAATATTGCTCCAGATAATACCCTCGGGACTTAGACGGCGTACTACCCGGAAGCTTTTTTCAGCAGCCCTGTTTTCCAGGGCTATTTTCTGAGATCCGACAGCCAGGGGCAGGCCGCATTCTTTTGCCACACCGGCCAGGGCAGCATTTATTATCAAGGCAAGCTTAGTTCCGCCGGTCAGGGCATTAATAAAAAGAGGCGAACGAAAAGTCCGCCCCATAATTACCGTTTTCAGGCTTATTTCGTCCAGGTTCTGATTCGGTAAGCAGTTATGTATCAGGTGGATGTCAGAAAAGTCCGCCCGACCTGGTATTTTGCGCAAGCTTTGATAAATATGCTCATTTTTTCGATGTAACCTGGGCATTTAACCCTGGTCACCTTCTTTATCGGTTCCTTCTTCTGATTCTTCTGGAGTTTCTTCTTCAGCTTCTTCTTGATAACTTTCCTGGTTATTAAAAAGGCTGCCAAAAACATCACCGAGGGTGACATTCCCGTTTTCTGCATCATCTGCCTGTGTATTATTCACATCAGCCATTACACCACGGGCATCTTTCAGGCTTAAACTGATGCGTTTTGCCTTTGGTTTAATCTCCAGGATTTTAACTTCTACTTCTTCTCCTTCGGTTAAGATTTCCGATGGATGCTTGACATGATATTCAGCCAACTGTGAAATATGGGCAAGACCTTCAACACCCGGCTTGATTTCAATAAAAGCACCAAAGTTAACCAATCGGGTTACTTTACCGGTGATAAACTGATCGCTTTCTAGCTCTTCAACTGCTTTTGACCATGGATCCGGCTGTATTTTCCTGATACTAAGGCTTATTCTCTCTTTTTCAGGTATAACCTCCAGGACTTTGACTTCTACTTCCTGTCCATTTTTAAGGACTTCGCTGGGATGTCCAACCCTTTCCCAGGATAGCTCAGATATGTGAACCAGGCCGTCAATACCGCCAACATCCACAAAAGCACCAAAATTTGTAAGGCGCTTGACGGTGCCGGTTATTGTTGAGCCTGTTTCCAGGGCCTTTAGAGTCTCTTCTCTTTTTTTCGAGGCCTCTTCTTCCATGATTTTTTTACGGCTTAATATTAGTTTTCTTTTTTCACGATCAAACTCTTGTACTTTAAACTGAAGGGCTTGACTTTCAAACTCTTTGAAATCGGGGATAAATTTAATATCCACTAGAGAGCCGGGCATGAATCCTTCATTGCCTGCTCCTAAATCAACAACCAGTCCGGCGTTGACAACTTGCTTAACTGTGCCCTCCAAAATCTCTTGACTGTTAAAAGCTTCTTCAAGTTCCTGCAGCCGTTTATCACTGGCCAGTCTTTTATGCGAAACGACTACATTTCCTTCCTGCTCATCAATGTCCAGTACGGTTACCTCGATATCATCTTCAGGGGTAAAAATATCACTGAGCGCTTTACCCTCTTCGAGGTGGACTTCTGCAGCAGGAAGGGTAGCCTCGCTTTTTGCACCGATATCGACATAGACTTCTTCGCCTGTAACCCGGGCAACTTTTCCTGTCACCTGTTCACCAACCTGGGCTACTTTTACATCTACCTCAAAATCAAGTATTTCTTCGTTACTGTCCTCCTGCTCATCCCTCTGTACTTGGCTTTCTTCATGCTCTGATTCTTTTTCTTCCTGTGATTCTTGTTCTTCGTTTGCAATATCCATGTTCTCGTTCTCCATACTCTCCATACTCTCCACGACCTCCTTAATCGTCCAGGGGGGAGTTGATGCACCAGCGGTTACAGCAATGTTATTGAATTGCTTAAAAAACGAATGGTCCAACTCCCCTGCATTAGTTATGCGGCAGGATGGTTTTAGCTGCCGGCAACAATCATAAAGGGCTCTTGTGTTAGCGCTGGATGCACTACCAACCACCACCAGTGCTTCAGCCCTTTGCGCCAATTTAGTAACTTCTTTTTGTCTTAATTTAGTTTCCGGGCAGAGTGTGTTATAGGTGTTTCCATCCGGATCTTTTTCTTTATAAAGTTTTTTGACTTGTTCATATTGCTCAGGATCACTTGTGGTTTGAGCAATTAATCCTGAAGGCGATTCTATTTCAATTTCTTCAAGTTCTTCTAAAGCAGATACTACAGTTACATTGCTCCCTGCCCAGCCAATTAAACCCTGTACTTCAGGATGCTGAGCATTTCCAAAAACAATTATATGATATCCCTTCTCATTTAATTCGGATGCTACCTTTTGAACCATCTTAACCCGTGGGCAGGTTAAATCTATAATCTCGACATTTTCTAATTGTTCAATTTTGTTTAATATTTCGGGAGTTATCCCGTGGGTTCGGATGGCTAAAAATGAACCCTTAACATCTTCTGGTTCGCTTACCGCATTGACATTATGCTGGTTTAAATGTTGAACAACTTCCTCATTATGAACCAGCGGCCCCAGAGTTGATCCTCCACCCTTTTTTTCAGCCTGATCTAGTAGATGGTAAAGGGCCCGGTTAACCCCGGAGCAAAAACCTGCTTTTTCTGCTATTGTAATCTGCAATTTATCACTCCAGCCCATAAATCTAGCTATATTTTCCTGGATGCCCAGAATCATTATGCTGTTCCGGGAGTAAATGCCTGATCTGCTTCATGATTTGAGAACTCATCTCTTCCAGTTGAGCATTTTTTTCTTCTTTATTCTCGTAATCAAGCGGAGACAGCACAAAAGGCGGGCCTATAAACACATTTAGAGGTTTAAATAGTCGGTATGGACCGGAAATACCAATCGGTAAGATGGGAACACCGCTGCGAACTGCAATCAATGCCGAACCCTTAAAAGCTTTTTGCAGCTTGCCGTTTTTACTGCGTGAACCCTCCGGGAAAAGACCTAGGACCTGACCTTCCTGCAATAGTTTATAGGCTCTTCTAATTGCCGCATAGTCTGCATCTTTGCGGTTTAAAGGAAAAGCCCCCACTTTTTTTAATATATATGCAATAACTGAATTGTTGAAAAGTTCCTTCTTGGCCATGTAATGAATCCGGTAACTGGCCGGTACTGAAGCACCTACTGTCACCGGATCCAGCCAACTTATGTGGTTAGAGCAAACAATAAATGGTGTTCGTGTGGGGATGTGCTCAAAACCATGAACTTTCAGGCGAAAAAAAACTTTTAAATATATAGCAAAAAACAAACGCACAAAAATGTAAAGCACCTTAATCACCTGACTTCTATTTAACGCAACCTTCTTGTTACTGTTTCCTCTATGCTGTCTACGACTTCTTCAAAAGTCATTCCGGTAGTATCAATTAGGATTGCGTCATCCACCCTGGTCAGCGGAGAATCTTTTCTCATTGAATCAATGTTGTCTCTATTTTTAATCTCCGCGATTACTTCTTCTTCAGTCAAACTTAAGCCTTTTTCTTCTTGTTCAATTCTGCGCCTGCGGGTTCGCTCATCGATTGAAGCGTCAAGATAGAATTTAAAATCTGCATCAGGCATGACTCGGGAGCCTATATCCCGGCCTTCCATGACGATTCCTTTTGATTCTCCGGCAATTTTTTTTTGCAGTTCAACTAAATGGGCCCTCACTAATGAAACTGCAGAAACCGTTGAAACCATTTCGTTGATATGAGCCTGGCGAATTTCTTCTGTTACATCCTCTTCATCGAGGAATACCTTCTGTTTATCTCCAAATTCAATTGATGTCCGCTTTACTATTTCTTCCAGTGCCCCCAGATCGGTTAACTCTGCCTTTTCGCGATAAAATTTAAGGGCAATAGCCCTGTACATAGCCCCAGTATCTAGATGTTTTAATTCCAGGCGGCGAGAAACCTCCCGGGTTACGGTGCTTTTCCCGGCCCCGGCAGGTCCGTCTATTGCTATCTTAGGATACTTGTTTGTTTTTGACATATCGTTTAATATTCGCGCTTCCTTCTTAAAAGCCTTTTTATGATTGCTCAATTTATAGCTCAATGGCTAGAGTTCCCTCAGTTTTACCGTATCTTTAAGATATACATGTTTGATTTGATCTTGTTCAAGAGTAGTATTAACAAGCATCATGATCCTTATACAGCGTGGTAAAGCTTCGGGCACATCAATTTCAAGATGACAAAACAGCGGTACACTCAACCAGCCCATTTCACGTGCGGCCCGGGCTGGAAATGCGCTGTTTAAATCCGGTGTGGCTGAAAAAAATATTGCCGCAATGTGTTCTGTTTTAATTTGATTGGCCTGAACCATGTTTTCCAGAAGTTCCCTGGTGGCGTTATAAATTTCCTCGGAATTATTACTGGTAGTCGTTGTTGCTCCCCTGATACCCCGGACTGCTGTTTTGTTGTTATCCACTTTTCATACTCCCTGATCTGCATACCTGTTGTCGTTTGTTACGTTTGCTATTCAAAAGCATGTCTATTCTCTCATTAATATAGATTATTTGCAAGAAAAGGATAAGAATTATAANCCGACCATCCGGTATAACTTATTAATTTCCGATTCAGTAAGGAAACGGTATGAACCTTTTTCAAGATTCCCGGCTTTAAGACCGCCAAAACTAACCCTGTTTAATTCAGTGACCGGATGGTTAATCGATGAACACATATTTTTAACCTGTCTTTTCTTGCCTTCTGTCAGTGTAATCTCCAGTAAAGCCGCTCTTTTGTTGTAAGCGGTTTTTAACAATTTTATTCCTGCCGGGGCCGATTTATGACCATCAATAACTAGCCCTTTGCTAAACAGGGCCAGAGCTTCTTTTGTGGGCAATCCCTTTACCCAGGCATGATAAACTTTTTTGACCTGGTAACGGGGATGGGTTAAGCGGTAAGCTATTTCTCCGTCGTTAGTCATCAAAAGGACTCCACTGCTATCTGCATCCAACCTGCCCACAGGATAAAGCCTGGTTTTTAGATCGCCTAACAAATTCATTACCGTAGGCCGCTGGTGTGTATCGTGGACGGTTGAGATGAAACCGGCTGGTTTATTCAGGAGCACATACAGCTTATTTTCAAAACCTTTTATAGCTTTACCGTCTACGGTAATATGATCATGATCAATAACATCTTCCTGAGGTTGTTTGGCCACTTGACCATTAATCTGCACTCTGCCCTGCCTGATAATATCTTCAGATCGGCGGCGGGATGCAACGCCGGCCCTGGCCAGGTATTTTGCAAGACGCACTATTAAAACCTCATTTATCTTTGACTTAACTCTTGAAGGTAAAAATTATTTGCCTTCAGTTTCTTCTTCAACATCTTGTTCTAAAACTTCTTGCTCTTCTTGGATGTCTCGCTTGGAATCTTCCTGCATATTTTGCTGTATTTCTTGCTGACCTGTTCCTTGTTCTAAATCAAGCTGGGGAAGATCGCTGAGATACGTTAACCCGAAATATTTAAGAAAATCATCAGTAGTTCCATAAAGAAGAGGCCGGCCCGGTCCTTCTTTACGTCCGAGGCTCTTTATCAATTTGCGTTTGGCAAGGTTTTCCAGGATATGTTCGCACCTGACCCCACGGATCGATTCAATTTCAATTCTTGTCACAGGCTGCTTGTAAGCGATAATGGCCAACGCTTCCAGGGCGGCGGTGGAGAGATAGCTCGAAACCTCTTCACTGAAAGCTTTTTCCAGGTAGGGGGCCAGTTCAGGCAAAGTGCCCATCTGGTATCCACCGGCAGCTTCGAAAATCTGGAGGCCTCGTTTGGAATCATAAAGATCTTGTTGTAACTCCCGGACTAATTCTTCTGCTTCTTCCACAGTTATAGACAGAACCACGGCCATTCTCTTTGTGCTTACAGGCTCTTCACTTAAGAAAAGCAGAGCTTCAATCGTCATTTTTTGCTGTTCTTTCTCCACCATTCCCCTCCTTATTCACTGGTTCATTTCTTAATGAAACCAGGATTGGCCCGAAATGATACTCTTGCAGCAAATTTATCTTATTCTGGCGGTTCATTTCAAGCAGGGCGATAAAGACAATGATAATTTCCCAGATTCCCCCGTCCCTAACAAAAGCTTTCATCGGCATCACCTGCTTATTCTGCTTTAAAACAGATTGAATATATGCTGATTTTTCAGCTACCACAAAATCTTCTACAGCGCTAAAGGCCGGTGTATATTCATTAGATGAGGCAACCTGGGCAAAGCCCTGCATTATGCTGCTTAAGTGTTCAGCGCCCTCCCATATGGTATAAACTGACTCTTGCTGAGTTAATACCATCACTTTTTGCCCGCCGGTAGAACGTAAAAATATTTTTTGCTGCTCCTCTTCTTTTTCTCTCAAATAATGCGCAATTTCTTTAAAAAGACGATATTCTTCCAGGCGTTGAAAAAGTTCTTCGGCTGTGTTAATTTCGAATAACTCTTCATCTTCTTCCTCTTCCTTTGTTTTTGATGAACGAGGCAGGAGCAGTTTAGATTTTAAACGCAGCAAAGTGGCTGCCATAACCAGGAATTCACTGGCTATATCGAGATTTAATTCTTTCATAGACTGGAGGTAGGCAAGGTACTGTTCAGTAATATCAGCAATTGAAATAGACCAAATATCAACCTCGGCTTTTTTGATTAAATGAAATAAGAGGTCAAAAGGACCCTCAAAAGTTGGAAGCTTAATCTGATATTCTGTTTGCTGCACCATAATTCAACACCACTTATCTCAAACCGATATTTTCCCAAACTTCACGAAGCTTACTTTCGGCTTTAGTCCCTGCCAATTCAGCGCCCCTGTTTAACATATCGTCCAGGTAACCTTTTTCACCGGCGATTTCATAATAACGTTCCTGGAGAGGACGCAAGCTTTCGATCACTGTTTCAGCCAGCTGTTCTTTTAAGTCTTTATAGGATTTGCCTTCAAAATGATTTTCGATTTCTTCCTGGTTTTGATCTGTAAAGAGCTGATAAATGGTCAGTAAATTGTTCACACCCGGACGATTCTCATCAAAACGAATTTCGCGCAGCGAATCAGTAGTGGCTTTCTTCAATTTCTTTCGAATCAGATCAGGATTATCGAGCAGGAAAATCGAATCTTCCTGTTTTTGCTCGCTCTTGCTCATCTTATTCTCCGGATTAGAGAGGCCCATCACTCTTCCGCCCACCGGTGGAATGTGTGGCTCAGGGAGCATAAAGGTTTCTCCATATTGGTAATTAAAGCGCTGGGCTATATCTCTGCACAGTTCAACATGCTGTTTTTGGTCCTCGCCAACCGGGACCATATCGGTGTCGTAAAGTAAAATGTCTGCTGCCTGCAATACAGGATAGTCAAAGAGCCCCACGCTAACTTCTTCCCGTTGTTTGCCTGATTTTTCTTTGAACTGGGTCATTCTCTGCAGCCAGCCCATCGGAGTTATACAATTTAAAAGCCAGGCCAGTTCGGAATGGGCTTTAACGTGGGACTGGACAAATACCACCGAATTGTCTTCAACAATACCGGCTGCAAAAAGAAGCCCTGCTACCTCCCGGATTTTAGCTCTTAAAGTAGCAGGATCCTGGGGGATAGTAATCGTGTGCAGATCAACCACACAAAAGTAATTGTTAAACTTTGACTGCATAGTGACCCAGTTTCTGATCGCGCCGAGAAAATTCCCCACATGAAGCGACCCTGAAGCCTGGATACCTGAAAAGACTGTTTTTTTATTCATCAATTGATGCCTCCTGTTAAATCAACACCGTTTCATCTCCTGCAAACTAGATGCCCGGTATAAAACGGATTATCGTTTCATAAATAGTTAGTACAATAGTTGCCAGAGGAAAAATTATACTGCCGAGAAGCCCGGTAAATATCAAGGCAAGCAGGATGATCGGCGCATAACGCTCAAGCTGCCTGTAATTTCCAAGATTCGCATCAGAAAGAAAAGACATTAGAATCTTAGAGCCATCCAGAGGGGGAATCGGGAGCAGGTTGAATAAAGCCAGGTAAACATTAATCATAACAAGCTGCTGGAAAAATAAAAAAGGCAACCCTCCAAATGTGATCAATCCATTCTGGAGAAGGATTGTAAAGATCAGAAGGCTGAAAAAACCGACTACAAGGTTCATCAGCGGCCCGGCAAAGGATACCCAGCGTAGTCCGGAACGATATTGATTAAAGTTTAAGGGGTTGATCGGAACCGGTTTAGCCCATCCAAAACCAACCAGGAGAATCATCAGTGATCCAATCGGATCAAGATGGTTTATCGGGTTAAGGTTCATGCGTCCCTGTTTATCAGCGGTGGCATCCCCAAAATGAAAGGCCATCCGGGCGTGGGCAAATTCATGAACCGTAATAACAATTAGTAAAACAGGGATGCGTATAGCAATCGTAGTAGGATCCATACCAAACATTATATTTACTCCTCCTTTACTCTCTCTTTTTCGAGATACTCAATTACATAGTTAAGCTCTTCCTGTGGTGTTCGCACTTCTCCATCCAAGAGTGCTTGCTTGAGATTTTCTATTATTTTTCTATAATGGGGCCCTGGTTCCAACCCTATTTTTTTCAAATCACTGCCCTTAAGCTTTGGGCGCATATACTGCAGTGCTTCCATGTATAGCTTCAGATGATCCTTTATGGTTTTTTGTTCAGCGCTGGCATAGGCCAGTAAAATCGCTTCTACAGGAAGTGTTTCAAGGCAACTAACTACCTCACTGGGATTTAAACCTGCCTGGTCCAGTTTTTCTTTAACCACCGGAACTTCCCGGCATGTCTTATAAATAACCGATGCTCTATCTTTGGATAGATATAACTTTCTTATTATAGCAGACCTTTCAACAGATTCCAAACCTAGCAGCAGGCCGCTTAAATAAACAAGCTCCACATCTGGTTTGATCTTCCAATCCCGCTGCTCTACCCATTTTATAACTTCTTCAATTTTAAAAAGAAGCTGCCAGGTTTTCTGGTCCGGGTTTACGCGGGGATAGAGGAAAGGAAATAGTTTTAAATCATCAAAGCGTTTGAGAATATTGGGTGGCGAAGGTTCATTGTAGCTCAGTTTTAATTCTTGATTTAGGCGATGCCGGCTTACTTTTTCGATTACTTTGCGTTCAATTGCTTTGTTAATTAATTTCATAGTATCGGGCTCAATAGTAAAATTAAAACGCTGTTCAAAACGGACTGAACGCAAAATACGCAAGGGGTCGTCAACAAAACTCAGCTTGTTGAGCACTCTGATCACCTTGTTTTGCAAATCCAACCTGCCATTGTAGTAGTCGAGAAGGTTTCCATAGTTTTCACCGGTCAAAGAACAGGCCATGGTATTTATTGTGAAATCACGCCTGAATAGATCATTTTTTAGACTTGAGCTTTCCACCTGGGGCAAGGCTGCCGGAGAATTATAGAATTCTTTACGCGCTGTAACCAGATCAAGCCTCAGGCCGTCTTCAAGGTAAATTGAAGCAGTCCCGAACTTTTCATAATACCTGATGGTCCCGTTTACGATTTTCTGCAGAGTAAAAGCAAAATCTATGGCATCGCCGATAACCACAAAATCTAAGTCTTTCTCTGGTGGATAGCGAAGCAATAGATCCCTGATTGTACCTCCGACCAGGTAGATTTCTACATTTTCCCTGGCCGCTGTATGACTTATTTGCAATAAAATCTTTTGCATGCGCACCGGAAGTTCGCTGTTAATTAGCGGCAAAATATTCATTTCTTTATCTACAGGTTGNGCCAGGATATTCTTTTTAAGTTTGCTGTTAGCAGTATCCGGTGAGCTATCTGATTTTAAAGAGCGGCCTGTTCTGTCGATTAAATTTAAATGACGTAAAATATCAGAACGGGTTACTATGCCAATCAGCTGATTTTCATGATCAACAATCGGAACCCGGCCAATATTATGATCAACCATTAACCGGCGTAGTTCAATTAAAGAGTGATCCGGGGAAGCAGTGATTAATTCCCGGGTCATGAATCCCTTTACCGGGGCATGGCCGAGATCACTGCGCAGTCCTTTGCGTATATCGCGGTGGGAAATTATACCAACCAATTGATCGTCTTCAGTGACAGGACATCCTTTAAAACCGCGTTCGGTAAGCATCGTTTCAGCTTTTTCTAAAGTGGTATCACTACTCATGCTAAAAACCGGTTTTGAAGCAACATCCTTTATTGTAACTACCGGAGGCAGCTTCTTTTCAAGGAATTCAATGACTTGTTTTTTTATCTGCTCTGCCTGACAGCCTTTAATATGAGCAGAAACAGATTCAGGATAACCCTTTACATCAAAAGGTGCCATTAATTCGAGCAAATCCAAATCGCTATCCCTGGAACGGGCAGCCAGAAAAACATTATCATGCATTTGTACAATTATAATCGTTAATCCCGCATCTTCGATTTCGTCTAGCAGTTGAATAAGTACAGCTGCTCCTACTACGTATTCATCAATCGCAGTGGTACTGATTAAAACGCGACGTTGATTTAACTCACAAAGTTCGCTGTTTTGAAATAATTTTTCCAGCAAATTTTTCTGAGAATCATTAAGAGGGGTGTGCAGGTATTCCTGAATAAGCTTGATATTAAGGCCTGCTTCCCATAGAGAAGCAAGAGCCCGGGCATCACGGTCAGTTGTTATATTGTAGGTCAGGCAGCCCGTATCTTCATAAATACCAAGCGCAAAAAGAGTTGCTTCAAACTCGGTGAAACGGGCTTTATGTTTATTGATCTCCTCTAAAAGGATAGTTGTTGTCGAGCCAACCTGTTCAATTTTATTATAATCGGCTCCGAGATCTTCTTCTCCGGGATGGTGATCATAAACTATGATTTGTTTGGCTCGATCAAGAAGGTAGTGCCATTTTCCAAGGCGCTCCCTGCGGTTAGTATCGACTATAACAACCGAGTCAATATCTTCAGTAATATCTTTTGGATCACTCAGAGGTAATAAATCACGATAGAGGTTAGCAAATGATCGGACATTGGCCTGTAGAGGTTCCGGCATAAGCACAATACTGCCGGGATATAGTTTTGCTGCGGCGACAACTGCAGCTAATGCATCGAAATCACTGTTTTCGTGCGTTATTATTAAGTTCAAGTTCATACTCCTATGGGTCTTAAAATTGCTCAGGCGCGGGGATGTGCTTTGTCATAAATTTCCCTGATCTTTTTTCTGGTCACTTGAGTATATATCTGAGTGGTAGAGATATCCGAATGACCGAGCATCTCCTGCACGGAGCGTAAATCTGCTCCATTCTCAAGAAGATGTGTGGCAAATGAATGACGGATGGTGTGGGGAGTTATTTCGCCACCAATCTTTGATTTAAGGGCATAATTCTTTAATAATTTCCAAAATCCCTGCCTGGTCATCCGGTAGCCATGGTGGTTTACAAAGAGGGCTTTTTCCCCGTTATTTCTGCATAACTTATCCCTGGCGGTTTCCATATATTTGTTTACATAATTATTGGCTACTGAACCAATCGGCACAATACGTTCCTTTTGACCTTTGCCCTTACAGCGTAGATAAGACACCTGTGGATCGAAATCGCCCAGGTTAAGGTCAATTAATTCTGAGACCCGAATTCCTGAGGCATAGAGCAATTCTAACATTGCTTTATCGCGCAAGCCTTTGTGGCCATTTGATTTGGGTTGGTCTAAGAGTTGATTAATTTCTTCGGTTGTTAAAACACGGGGCAGCTTTTTTTCAATCCGTGGTGAATCAAGATCAAGGGTCGGATTGTTTTCTATAAGCCCCTCTTCCAGCAAAAAGTTAAAGAAGGAACGCATAGATGCTATGGTCCTTGATATGGTTGATGTTGCAAGGTTGTTTGTTTTTAGCTTGCCCAAATACAAATTTATGGTTTCTTTATCAACCATCTCTGGGCTCGTTAATTGATGTTTATTCGCAAAGTTAATAAATTTTAGCAGATCTCTCCTGTATGAATCCAATGTGTTTTTGGAAAGTCCTTTTTCAACTGTAAGATAATTGGTATATTCGTCTAACTGTTTTTGCAT
>SL_8KL_010_SEDDRAFT_10000755_pt1 | contig 28364 bp, 28 predicted proteins | sample SodLakKL_010_SED_4_FD_11160 | JGI IMG/M metagenome (IMG submission 11160) | reverse complement strand
CCCGAGAACAGAAGGTCTCTACATCTTTGATGTGATGGGTCCTGTCAATTGATGACGAGGAAAGATATCTGATCGTTGAAAGGTAAAAGGAATTAGAAGTGTACAGTTAAGATACTTGACTTACATCCTCTCTGTAGATACATCTACAACTCCAAAACCTATATTTTTTTAGTAACTTTGCATGATGATCTACTTTTTACTTGTGTTCGTAGTGAAGACATAAAACTCGGATGGATCATCAGCTTTATTTCTCCATAAGAGATGTTTTCAATGAGCTTTAGACTCAAAAACATTATTACTTATGTTCTTCTTGTCTCACTGAAAGCACACTAAGGAGTAGAAAAAGATGGATGAAGACATCCTAGAAGAGATGCAAAAATACGGTAGCTTCCTCGAACAGAGAGGGTTAAATCTTTCGTCTCACAGCGGTAATATGAGTGTCAGAAGAGGCGACAGGATATTCATCAAACGAAGGGGAGCTATGATGGGGGACTTGACAGAAGAAGACGTCGTGGAGACCGGGATTGCAGAAGACGACAGCGGCGTTGTAATCGCCTCTACGGAGATTGGAGTCCACAGAGCCATCTATAAAGAGACTTCAGCTTTATCTATAGTTCATGCTCATACACCTTACGCGATCTCACTCTCGCTCGTCAGAGATCAAATAACACCTATAGACGACGAGGGTCAGTATCATCTTAAAAAGGTTCCAGTCCTCGATGTGGAGGAATCGATAGGATCGGAAGAAGTCGAAGAGCGTCTGCCCCCTATACTTCAGGACTATCCCGCTGCGATAATAAAAGGGCACGGTACTTTCGCTCACGGAGAAAACTTAGAAGAAGCATATAATTGGATCACGGTAGTGGAGAGCATCTGTAAAGTCATATATTTAGTAGAAAATCTCGGCGGAGAAACATCAAGGGAGGTCGAATGGTGACTTTTCATTATATCGAATTCAAGACTCACTGTCACGCCACCGAAAGTCTAGATAAAGTCGAAACCGCCATAGAAAACTTAGTCGGAAAGGAGATAGAACTGGAGATAGACGATGCGGAGGGCTACTATGGGAATCCTATCAGGATATTAGAAGGAAAGATATCTAGAAACCAAGAGATGGATGATTTTTTCGATGGGCTTCCTAACACCGTGATAAAAAAACTTCAAGATCAAATAGAGCGTAGGATAGACGACCGTTGTAACTTTTTCTTCCGCATAGATAAGGGTGAAGCTTATCTTGATGAGCCCTCTCTCACAACGGGAGGGAACAGCATACGGATAAGGGCTAGAGTGGAAAGCTACCCTTCAAAAAGAAAAACGGCCGTAAAAAAAATGGAAGAGTATCTCTCCGGTCTTGAAACAGAAGATTGAGGACTGGAGAGAGCATATGCATCTCGAGTAGCTATTGTTTTTTATCTTGACCATTTTTTACAAAGTAGAAACATTTATTTGGGCGTTCCCTTTAGAGATTGTGAGGAGAAATAATGACAGACGTGACATCATCAATGGAAGAAGCAGAAACTCTTCTCAATCAATTTGAATATGAGGAGGCACGAGAGAGGTTCTCTGAAATACTCGACGAGGACCTAGATGAAAAAACCGAAGCACAGGCAAGATTCGGTAGAGCGGAAGCCTCTCTGGGCTTGAACAAAATAGAGAGTGAAGACATACTAGAAGACTACGAAAAAGCCATAGAGCTGAACGATAATCCTTTCTACAGGCAGTCGGCCGGCGGTTTCTGCATCGATATAGGTAAGTTTGAAAAGGCAGAGGAGCATTACAGAAAAGCCGCAGAGCTGGATCCGGATAACAAGCATCACTATCTCTCGGATCTGGCAGTGGGATATAGATTCAAAGCCCCGATAATGATGGAAGAGTACGTAGAACAGGTCGGCGAGGACATAATACTAAGGAAGTCACTAAATTACATGCTCGAAGCTTTAGATATAGACCAGGATAAGGCAGCGGAGCTCTTATCGTAATCAACAAACTTTATATCGAACCCATATCACTTATCGGATGTGAAAAACGATGTTCTGTCCAGATTGTGGCGCTTTGATGAAACCTGATGATGACGAATGGGTCTGTAAAAAGTGTGGTTTGACTAAACAAAAAGACCAAGAAGACAACAATATAGTCAGTTCTCAAAAGGAAGAGCAGGAAACTGTGATCGTAGAAGAAGAACTTGACACGCTGCCTAAAACCAAAGTCAGATGTCCAAACTGCGATAACAACGAGGCCTTCTGGAGACTAGAACAGACCAGAGCAGCTGATGAACCTGAAACACGGATATACAGATGCACTGACTGTAATCATACTTGGAGAGAGTATTGATATAATCGATTTGGAGGATATCTCACATGTTCGATATAGGGCGTATCAAATTTGAACCCTTAAGTAGGAACGATCTTTCTATTTTAGAAAAATGGGAGAATTGTTTCCAAGTTACTCTCTTTTCTCGTGGTGAACCCCTAGTCTTCAAAAATAGTGATGACATAGAAAAGGACTTTGAAGAATACATGGATAACGAGGACAAACAGCAGTTCATCTTAAAGAAAAAAGAGGATAACAAAAGGATAGGCATAGCCACTTATAAAGATAGATCCTGGAAGGTCAGGAATGCCAAAATCGGGACTTATATCGGGGAACCTGATGAATGGAACCAGGGTATCGGAAGGGAGATAGCGGCCGGACTATGCGAGATACTATTTTTCCATAAAAATTACGACAGACTGAGTGCTAAAAGTGCTACTTTCAACAAAAGAGCACAAAAAGTACTTGAGGACGTAGGTTTCAAAAAAACAGGAACGGAGCGTAAGAGTGGGTATGTATTTGGAAAAAGGATAGATTGGAAAATTTTTGATCTTCTGAGAGAAGAATACATGGAAGATAGGCAAGATATACTCGAAAGAGTATTGGGTGAAAGAAAAGAGGAATATGTAAGAAATTCCTGCAAGATAAGAGTTTAGGGAAAGAAAGAATTATAGTGTAAGATTGTATTACTATTCTCGAGAGATATGGTAGACCCCTCGTCTTTGACATACAAACAAAAGATCCTCATTTATCTAAAAGACTATTATCAACAGCATGATGACAGTGAGGAAAGATCTGAGGATGTTACTCAAAAAGGTATCTCCAAGGAACTAGGGATCTCTAGAACACATGTCTCTAGAGTCCTCGGTGAACTCTCAGAGAAAGGTCTGATAAAAGAAAAACTTTCTTCTGTAAAAGGACATAATCGAAAATTGAAAACTTATTCTCTAACAACCAATGGCTTTCGTAAAGTTAACGAGCTTTTAGATGAACTTTCAGACACACCTGTCACTATTGTAGAAGGTGGTGAAGAAAAAACAGTACCCATAACCTCAGTTGAGGAAAAAACAGATAAAGAGATAGACATACTGAGATGCATTTCCCTGTTAGATTCATCAGAGGATTCTAAAATCAACCTAGATGAACAGTGTGTTTTCGAACCGATTAAGATGGTGGGTGGGGCACCTGAAATCGATGAAATCTATGATAGGGAAACTGAAATGGAGCACATGAAAGACTGGTTGGAAAGTAAAAAATCGGTTTTAGCCGTGCTAGGACGGAAAGGAAGAGGGGCATCGACTCTAACATCTAAATTTGTGACAGATGTCAAAAACAGGCATGTTCTATGGATAAGTCTAGAGGGATCCACCGAGGAAACGATAAAGGAAGATATCTCCAATTTTTTGGAGAAATTAGGTGTCGATGAAAGTTCCTTTAAGGCTTTGAAAAATCAAATGGCGCTGATAGTATTTGACAATTACTATGAAGTTGATAGTGAAGTCGTTAGTTCTTTAAAAGAGCTATCTAAGATGGTAGAAAAAGACGATCCATTAAAAGTCATAGTTACTGGTAGGGTCGGAACTCCTGTCTACGAAAGATTTTACCAGCCCGAGGACGTGGAAGACGGGGTAGTCCAAGAACTCGAAGTCCCTCCGTTGGGAAAAGACGGGGCTCAGAAGATGCTTGGAAACGAAATAAAAGATGATGCTCTTAAGAGGATCATGATGTTTACAAAGGGGTCTCCACTTCTACTGAAACTTCTTAGAGATGACAAGAAAGAAGAACTCTGTGAACTCACGCCTTGGGAGGAAGAACAGATCTCTCTATTGATGTACCTCAAAACCGAGACCGAGGATGATGCAAAATAATCATAAGCATATCAAAGTAGTTAAATAGTATATGTTTCTATAAGAGAGATGATATGGTGAGATCCAGCTACGCAAAACTATTCGTTATCTTATTAGGAACTATATTCATCTTAGCTGCTACCGGACTCTCCATGATTATTGAGGGACCTGAGATAATCTTTATAGGGATGGGCATAATCGGCATATTTCTCATCATATTACCTTTCACATCCGTGGTTCGTTCGTGAAAAATAGTAATATTTTTATCGGAGAAGAGAAGTGTGATACCTGAGAAATATGTATGAAGTACTGGAAGTTACTGCGGAAAAAAAGGACATAATCGATGATATACTATCGGACGATCTGATAAGCAAGCAGAACACTAGCGTAAGAGATGGAGGTACGCTTGGATTTAAAGAGAACGTATCTTATGTTATGATAGAGGGAAATGAAGAAGCAGTGGAAAAAGCAGTTAAGATGTTCGAAGATGAGGATGTAGAACCTGCTGAAAACAGTGAAGAGATAAGAAAAAAGATAAAAGAAGAAGATGAAGCTGCTGCACAGGGGATCGGCACCGTATTTGGCTAGTGAGATATCGATCCTATAATCCACTATAATAGAACTTTTTCCTCTATTTCCCCGCTATTATCGTCACTCTGATCCTTTCCTTCAGATCTTGGTCTTTTCTAACACCAAAAATGATTTCTGCTCCAGGGGAGTTATTTTCTATCTCTTCTAAGGCGTCCTCTATATCAATATCTAATTTCTCCACGCCTGTGGTTATGATAGTCAATATCTTATTATAACTTTTGAATTCGGCGAGCCATGGTGACCTCATAGCTTCTTTAGCTGCTTTTAGCCCTTTCTTCATACCTTTTCCATAACCCGCCCCTATCCTGTAATCTTCTGTTCCCCTACATATTTTGTTCAATGGTTCTATATCACTATCTGTGATCACTGAATTGAGATCTATTATTGGTATGCGCATTATCTTGTTCATCACACCAAAAGCCTTCTTGATCGGGAGGTGAGGATCGATATCTAGTAGTTTGCTGTTCGGAAATATAGCGGATATATCCAGGTGCTCTTGGGCTTTATTTTGAGCTCGATCGGCTAATTTTTTCCTAGAACAGCTCTCGCTATCGAAAGGTTTCGCAAAAAAACCAAAAACTAGGGAGTTGTAATTATCACATATCTCCGCACAAACAGGAACAGTCCAACTGCCGGTTCTTCCGCCAAGTCCCGCGATGATATATGTTATATCGAATCCTTTTATCTTCCCCCTTAATTTTTTTTCCGATCTAGTGAGAGGTCTTTCATCAAGCTCTAAGTCAGAGTGATAGGCCTGTTTCATCTCTTCTTTAGAGATTGATATATATGGTAATTTTGGAGGCCTAGAAGATGTGCCCACCTCGTAGATCTTTAAATTTTTAGAAGAAATATCTTTTATCTCCTCGACTATATTACGACCGGCACCACCTACACCCAATACTAATATCGAAGGGCGGTCATCGTCTAAATCATGATCTTCTCCAAATTTTCTTAGGACCGTCATCTTATTGACCTTAAAACTTTGAGTACCTTCTTATATATCATACTTGTTAGATCATTTCAATCCCCTGATCCAATATATTCGATCTTTTTCTCTAAATTTTCCTTTTCTTCAGATTCTGTCCAATATCCTACCAAAAAGCCCGCTAGCGGACCCATGATCGAAGCATAGTAAGCCGATACAGCATCTTTGAACAGAAGAGCGATGAACGGAGAGATTATCAATCCACCTAAAAGTCCCAGCCATCTAGCCAACGGCCAGCCGATCTTGAAGCTGGAGCCCGCCCCTACGAAAACACCAACAATTATTGAAACACCTAAGGCTGTTATGAATCTATCAAGGGAGATATCAGAGACGATAGGGATGATNATCATGAAGACACCCAAAATGACCAAAGTTGTCAGAGTGATAGTTTTCAGTTGTTTTGATCGGATATTGTTTATTACCGTATCGATAAGTGATTTTTTCATCAATAACACCTTGGGATATTTTAATATATTTTCTCATTATTTATCTTTTTGGTAAACAGCGTGGAAGAAAATCAAGAGTAAACTACAAGTATGGTTATGAACAATTGAATAATGAGATGAAAAAAGTAATATCAGTAATCATGACCTTGATTATCTTGACCTCTTTTTCCGGGGTCCTATCAGCAGGAGGTCTCACTTCTTCTATTGATCCTCAAAATAATGTAGTCTCTGAGGAAAAAACTATAGAAAATATCTCGATAACTAGCGATCAAGAACTCAAGGATTTCGCAAATGAAACCGATATCCCAGGAGACGGGAGTGAAGAACAGCCATATGTATTAGAAAATTATACCATAAAGGGGGATAGAGAAGGTCATGCTTTGTATTTACACGATACAGATCTTCATTTCCAGATAAGAAGATGTAAGATCATCGATTCTGACATAGGTATAGAGATCAATAGCGTATCTAATTTTACTTTTGAAAGTAACGTTATAAAAGATACTAGGAACGGACTTCGGATAAGAGACTCGCATGAGAACTTGTTTGAGAACAACAATTTTACCGATACTGAAAAACTCGCTGTAGAGATCATAGGAACCAGTAGGAAAAATATTTTTTACGAGAACGAATTAGATGACTCGAGTTTCTCTCTAAGGAGAGCGGATCATCATGAGACCCAGAATATAGCTTCAAACAATACGGTTGATGATTTACCTATAATCCATATCAAAAACACTGAATATGAAGCTATATCCGGAAGATTCGGGCAATTGATGATTTCAAATTCAGAAGAGATCGAGATAGATTCCGTGAACATCTCAGGAGGAAGTATAGGTGTTGAAATAATAGATTCTAGAAACATCTATATCGAGGATATCGATGCAAAAAATTTCACCATGCAAGCAGTATATGCTGATTTTTGTCCCGGGCTTAGAATAAAAGATTCTTACTTTGAGGGAAACGATGAAGCCGTATCTGTCATGGAATGTTCAAACACTGAGATAACTAAAAACGAGTTCAAAGAAAACAGATTGGGGATCAAATCGACTTCCTCATCAAATATAACTTTAAGTCAAAATGTTCTGAACCAAAACCAAAGAGGTATATTATTTCAGGATTCAAAGGACAGCTATATTACAGATAACCAAATTTCAAACACTACCAGTCTAGTGGAAGAATTTTTCATCAGCGGCGGCCTATCTTTATGGAATTCTAATAACAATACGATCACCGAAAACATCCTTCTAAGCAACTCGATAGGCATAAATTTTCAGAACTCGAGTCAAAATCTGGTATACAATAACCTCAATATAGATAACGATATACAGGCTCAAGATGACGGTATGAACGATTGGTCGATGGGTGATCCTACGGATGGAGGGGAAGGAGGAAATTACTGGTCCGATCATGAGGCAGAAGATAGAGGTGATGGTATATCAGAAGAGCCTTTCCTCATAGAAAGAGGAGAGAACGAAGATAGATACCCGCTCACAGCTCCAGTGGGGCCTCCCGTAAACATCGATGTCAGCCCTATCGGAGCAGATCATGTAAATATAACATGGGATGAACCCTTCTACTCTATAGGTTCCCCAGTTCAAAATATAACTCTTTATCGTGCCTCAGAACAGGGTAATCTCTCATCTTATGAAAAAATGAGATCCACTTCTAGGTATCACATAGATTATAACGTACAAGAAGGCGAACAGTATTCATATGCATTGAAAGCCTCAAATTTAAGATATGAGAGCGTGATGAGCAAAGTACATACAGCCATACCCGATTCAAGCACTCCTGAGATAGATGAATATGATCCAAGAGGTGATGAAGTTCCGGTGGACACCGAGGTCATGGTAAGATTTTCTGAGGAGATGGATGAAGAGTCTATAAATATATCTATAGATGGCGTAGGCGGCGAAATCAGAGGGGAAGGAACGACCTTCTATTTCACACCATATAGTAACCTTAGCTATGCCAAAAGATATCATGTAAACGTGACCGGAACTGATTTGGCAGGGAATCAGTTGGAAGATGAAAGCTTCGCTTGGAGTTTTAGGACTATCTCTAACGGATCCATAAAAGGAAGAGTGGTGGACGAAGACGGTGAACCACTAGAAGATGTAAGGATAACGGCTGATGGGACCCATGTAACTTTCACCGATGAGGACGGTTTATTTGAACTAGAGGTGCCCCAGGGGAATATAACATTAGAGATATCAAAAGAAGACTATGAGACCAGGGAACTAGACTTAACGATACGGGCCGGAGAAATAAAAGATATAGAAGGCGATATCCTGCTGGAAAAACCCGAGGGTATAATATCTCGGACCTTTTGGCCTATGGCCTTGGTAGGAGCTATAGTGCTCTTATTGGGTGTACTCGCAGCGCTTGTAACTCTCAAAAATTGGGAGGAACAACCTCCTCCAGATGAAGATATGTATGAGGAAGATTACGAGGAGGTCTCCGAAGAGGAATTTAAAAGCTGGTGGGAAGACGAATCATAAGTTAGAGCTGCTCCCGCCTCCATCTATAGGTATCGCGCTACCGTTTATGAAACTCGATCTTGGAGACGATAGAAAGGCCACTATATCACCCAGTTCTATCGGATCGCCTATCCTATCAAGCGGTATGTCCTTTTTCCAAGATTGAAGTCCCTCATCGAAATTTTCTATCTCTCCCTTCTCTATCTCTTCTTCGATAAGCTCTTTTATACGGTCTGTCTGATGAGGACCTGGTAATACTGAATTTATCCTGATATTCGGCCCCAATTCCTCGGAGAGTGTTTTCATGAGCCCGATCACACTCATCCTAACGGAATTAGATAAAACGAGACCAGGGACAGCCTCTTTAACACTCATCGAAGTTATATTTACTATAGTTCCTCGACCGTTATTGAGATATTGTACGGATTCCCTGACAGTCCTCACTACACTCATAACTAGAAGATCAAAACTTCTATACCAGTCTTCATCTTCAGTCTCTAGGAAGGGTTTACTCGGTGGACCTCCTGCACAAGTCACGAGATGATCCAAGCCCCCCTGTTCCCTCACGGTCTCTTCCACTATCTCTTTGATTTTATCTTTTTCAGTGATATCACCTACAACACCTCTGACTTTGCCTCTAGTCGATCTGTTCAATTCGTTCACTGCTTTTTCTAATCTTCTAGAGTCCCTACCATTTATAGTTACCTTAGTTCCCTCTCTAGCTAAAGCCTCAGCAGAAGCTTTTCCGAGCCCACTGCTAGAAGCTAAGACCAATGCCGAATTATCTTCTAAATCTAGATCCATCTTATCTCCTCCGTTAGATTTTACCGTTAAAAACCTTTATATAATCTACTGTCACTTTAAAATATGGAGGTATAGATATGCCAAAATATGTGATCTTGTCAAATCTAACTGATGAGGGAAGGAAAACCATATTAGACCATCCAGAGAGGATAAGTGAAGTTAACGAAGAGATGGAAAAGAAAGGCGCCGAGATCATAGAACAGTATTTCTTACTCGGAGAATATGACTTTATCACCATCGTAGATGCGCCCTCGAAAAGCGAAATATCGAAGATAGTCATGGAGATAGCATCTAGAGGTTCGATAGACACTATGACACTACCCGCGATGGATGTAGACGATCTTATAAACGATCTTAAATAAATACTTTTTATTTCCTTTTTTTATGAGATTTGTCGATGATCTATATTCATACGAAAAACGCAAGTGGAAGCTGTTGAAAACTTACAGCTCTTTTTCTCTCGAGGAAGTACTCGATGGATGCATCTGTGAAAATCTATATGGGGATTTCTACCTATTGGAGAACGACATAACTATAGGAGAAAGGGTTATTTGCACGGATTTTACTCCGTTGATCTCCCAGATACGACTGGTCAAGGGTATAGGAAAAAAAAGATATCATGAACTGAAACAAAAAGGTGTAAAAGATTTGAATGATCTAACAGACAAGAAGATATACGTCGAAGACTCTAAAAAATTATTGAGATGGATAGATAACGGTGAATACCTTAAAATCTTTAATCGGATAGAAAAAAAACTGCCTAAATCACATCCTATCTATCTTTCTTTGATATGTGCGATAGGTTTAGAAGAGATGATGATATTCGACATAGAAAGTTTAGGTTTCAGTGGTTCTCCTATATTTTTGATAGGGACAGCGACCTTCACTGAAAAGGGATTGAGAATCAAACAATATCTAGCAAGAGATGAAAGCGAAGAAAAGAGTATCCTAGAAGAGTTTAAAAGAGACATGGAAGACAAGATGGGTCTGATAAGTTTTAATGGACGCAGATTTGACGAAAACCTCATAAAGAACAGAGCTAAAGAACATGAACTGAACATAACATTCTCTAAAATACATGTAGATCTGTTAAATATCGCTAAAGGATATTGGGGTGAGAGATGCGATAACTTTGAGCTCTCCACCCTAGAAAACGAGATCTTAGAAACTGAAAGAAAGAACGACATCCCCAGTGCACTCGTCCCACATTTCTACCGATCATATATCGACAAAGAAAACCCTGGGACTTTACTGCCCATCATAGAACATAACAAGAGAGATATGATTTCTATCGCTAGGTTATTCGAATACTTCTGAGAAGAAAAATTTATAAAACCCAGAGATGATGTTATCATCATGTCAGTTGATGGAGAATCCCCCTCAAACAGCAAAGAAAGTTGTAAAGAATGGTTGCTTTGTGGTTTGGAGGATAGCAGTGATAGACTACCAACTTACATAGAAAAGAATAGAGTTTCTGACCCTGAAGATATGACTTTTGAGGAACTTGATGGTTATGATAATCCCAAAGTCGAAAATATAGATAGAAGGGCTATAGAAGACGGGTATCTGAGTGGTAAGTGGGAATTTGATGTCCCGCCCGAAGAAGTTGATCAAGTCTGGAGCGCTGTCAAAGAATTGATCGAAGAAAACAAGATATGGGGAGCACAGGTGACCACGAGATGGATAATGGAAAAACGAGATGAGGAAACCCATAAAATCAGGATCTATACTCCAAATTTTTTAGATGAAGACGACGTTCTTAGAGTAGGAGAACTTTTGAAAAATGAGTGCGAAATAGAAAGGGAGATTTCATACAAACCGGACATCTACAATGTTTTACAGATATACTCCGAAGAAGGCGAGGATATGAAGTTACCAAAAGAGATAAGATACGAAATATGATAAAATAAAGGGTTTTAGAGGTTTCGACCCGATCTTTCTCATTCTGTACCGACAGGTTTTGTCATCCTTATTTCGATGGAAATTCCGTTTCTCTCTATTGGCTCTAGATGACCGTGTCCCTTCTCATAGACAGGTTCAGATACGATCTCATATTGACTAGTCGTTCCGTCGGCTATTTCGACCGTGAAATCATGAGTTTCACCGTAATCTTGGTTTTCGCAGGGATCTGTGTGATATCCATTATACTCCTGCATCACTCTCATCCTTGTTTGACCCGGTTCAGCATCTTCTGGTACTGTCAAATAGGCACTGAGTGTTGTTAGGTCTGAACTACCACTGCCTAATCCATATATCTCTTCATCCTCTAGATCATAATTCTGTCCCCAATCAATAACTACCGAAACATAGTTCTCATAGCCACCAGTGCTTATAGTAACTGAGAGTAGGTAGTCTTCACCAGGTATTATAGGATCAGAAACATGATCTGTATAATCTGCGTATCCTCCGGTGTCTCCTGAATCGACATCGATACCGTTGAACTGTACGTTCGTTATGTATTCTCCAAATTGTGTACTTCCACCCTCGACTTCGCAGTAACTTCCTGGCTCATCATCGTCATCATCTTCTCCTATAGCCACAGTGTAATCCTCTGTTTCTCCATAGCTCTGATCTTCACATGGGTCAGTATGGAAGTCATCATACTCCTGCATCACTCTCATCCTTGTTTCGCCTTCTTCAGCATCTTCTGGTACTGTTATCGTTGTTGTCACGGTCAATGGGTCAGCGTCACCGCTTCCAATCTCTATCACTTCTTCATTGCTTAGATCATAGTCCTGAGACCAATCTATCACAACAGTCAATCCATTGGTGTATCCACCAGTGCTGGCGGTTACCGATAACTCGTAACTTTCTCCTGCCTCTACAGGATCAGATACACTGTCGGTATGATCTGCGTAACCTCCATCATCGTTAGAACTCCTATCAATTCCGTTGAACTGTACGTTCGTGATATATTCTCCGTAACTTGTGTCTCCACCGTTCACTTCACAGTATTCTCCAGATACATCCTCAACCATAATCGTATCTGTAGCTGTATCAGAGAGGTCGTTATCGTCTGTAACTGTCAATTCTACTGTATAAGTTCCTTCTTCTGAATAAGCATGGGTCGGATCCTGTTCAGTGCTTGTTACACCATCTCCGAATTCCCATGACCATCCTTCTATTTCTCCGTCACCTGATACCGATTCATCAGTGAACTGAACTGTCTCTTCTGTTTCCGGAGTTGACGGTTCATAGCTGAAGACTGCATCAGGTCCGTCCGGTGTCCCTGGGTCGTCCTCTATAGCAACAGTGTAATCTTCTGTCTCACCATAACTCTGATCCTCACATGGTTCATAGTGATACTCATCGTATTCCTGCATCACTCTCATCCTTGTCTCTCCTTCTTCCGCATCTTCTGGTACTGTTATGTCGGTTGTCAATGTGAGTGGATCATCGTCACCATTTCCTATCTCTATCACTTCTTCATTGCTTAGATCATAGTCTTGAGACCAATCTATCACTACAGTAGCATGATTAGAATATCCACCAGTACTCAGAGTAACAGAAAGTTCATAAATCTCTCCAGGTTCGACTGGATCGGAAACACTGTCGGTATGATCGGCATAACCTCCATCATCTCCAGAGTCTCTGTCTATTCCGTTGAACTGTACGTTGGTTATGTACTCATCATAGCTCGTATCCCCACCATTTACTTCACAGTAGGCAGGTTCTTCGACTTGAACGTTTTTGACTTCTGTATCTTGATCTCCAGATGCATCAGTCACAGTCAATGTGACATCATAATCTCCAGCTTGAGAATAGGAATGAACAGGATTCTCTTCCGTGCTTGTAGCATCGTCACCGAAATCCCAGGACCAATCTGTTATATCATATTCACCGGGTGAAGATTGGTCGGTAAAATCTATAGTATATTCTTCAACAGGTTCTATCTGCTCGTAAGTGAAATCTGCTTCGAGTTCATCGGGTACCGGTTCATCATCTAATCCACCTGTTACAGCAAGAGCATATGGCTGTGGACCTTCGGGTACATTTTCAGCTATCACTTCTATCTCATACTCTCCTTGCTGCGGATCCAACCTTAGTACGTTCTCAAGAGGATTGAGATCATCGAATTCACCGCCGGTCGTGGACTGACCCGGATTAGCTCCTTCGAAAACGTTACCTTTGTACTCAGAACCGTCAGGAGCAGTTACTCTAAGATTCAAGTCATTCACGAGAGCTGTGCTAGCCGTTGTAGAGCCGGGATGATCAGTATAAGCCATGGTAGCTTCGAATGGTTCAGAGGTGTCTTCTACATTTACCGTGTAGGTATCGGCTTCACCGGTATCCAATCCTGTTTCTTCATCGTAGACTTCTAGATTTCTATCGTCGCCTTCAAATTCAAGAGCATTTTCAAGGGTTATCCTACCGAATCCTTGGTCGTTGTTCGGGAATTCATCCGAGTTTTCATAAGCTCCGTCTCCAGTTATCTCCTCAGCACTGTTGACGATGACAGCTTTGAGCAGTGCCGCAGACGGTTCTGCTATATCATCTCCCGGATAATGACCGTCCTCGAAATATTCTCTAACCAGTGCAGTCGATCCTGCCGCAACAGGACAGGCCATACTGGTACCCTGCATGTCTGTATAGCTGTTTGTCGGACTGGAAGCATCACTGCTAGCTTCAGCTGATATGATATCATCGTCTCCACCCCAGCCGGAACCTCCGGCACCTGGAGCAACCACTTCAGGTTTAAGTCTACCATCGTCGGTAGGACCTCTCGAGCTGAAACTTGCCATATCGTTCTGCGAAACTTCTCTTTCACCGACTCCAGAAGCACCTATGGTCAGTATGTTTTTAGCTGTTCCAGGACTACCAACGGTGTTTGCATCTGGTCCATCGTTCGCCGCGGCATACAAGATCAACATATCGTCATTATGCCACATGTATTCATCGGTTTGTTGAGCGTTATCTGTGTAAGAACTATCAGGAGCTCCCCAGCTGTTGGAGTGTAATCTACCGCCGTCTTCATAAGCGGCATCGTAGACCAGTGAAAGATCAGATGGAACATCGAGTGATCCATCAGGAGTCCCTATATCATAAACCGACAATCTAGCATTTTTAGCAATACCGTCATGAGGTTGTGGATCACTATCTATTTCGTCATTTCCTGCTATGCTTCCCGCAACATGTGTGCCATGACCGTGGCCATCGAAATCATCTGCATAAGCTTCATAAGTTTCTATCTTTCTATGAGTCGATCCGAAATCATCATGGTTATCAGGATCTCTAAATTGATTATGGCTGTAATCAAGCCCCGTATCTGCAAAACCGACGATCTGACCTTCTCCGGTCAATCCATCGTCCCATATAGATCGAACTTCAGATTCTCCTGACTGAACGCTCCACTGTGCATCGTGGTTCAACAGCTCTATTTCATTTTCCTCTTCGATCCATCCGATACTCTCGATTTCAGCTATTTCCGGTATGGAAGAGGACTCAGCTGCTATCCTAACTCTATCAGATCCATGGTCAAGAATCGTCCCAAATTGTTCAAGCTCTGGAATGAGTTGTCCTGCTGAATCATGGGTTATCAAGGATAGAACAAGTTCCCCTTCAGCCTGATCTAGTTCAGGAGCTATTTTGTATTCCTCTTTATATTCGCCGGTCCATTGAACAAATTCTTTTTCTTTTATCTCCTCCAATCCGTCTCCGTTGATCTCCATAAGATAGGTGTTCTCTGGTATGTATTCGATTATCTCTCCTTTCTCTTCCAAGTTCTCACGCCATTCACTTATTATCGGTCCGATGGTCTGAACAAGATAATGACCATCCTCAGATTCACTTACGGTTTGTAAAGAACCTTCACTATTGGTATCGATCGTTTCTCTCCTAAGATGCACTTTGTTAAGTTCATCATCTAATACAGTTATTTCGTTGGTTGCTGCCAACTGGTTTCCTCCCGAGCTAGACTCGACAAGTAGATGATTACCGTAGTCTTCTACAACTTCTAAGTCGAGCTCGTTCAGAGACATATCTTCAGATTTTTCGATTAGCTTGTACTCGGAATCCTCTAATACATTCTCATTCAGCATCGGTTCTTGAAAAAAGACACCAAAAACCGCTCCGAGGATCAACAGTATCGCCACACTAAGGCTCAATAGGCCTACAATGACCTTTTTTTCCATTTTTAAGTCCTCGCGATTCAGAAAATAAGCTATTAATATATAAAAATAATTGATTAACTTTATATATCATAATTCTAACTTGGGTCGGATCTTATGACGATAATCGCCGATATTTCAGACAGAAAAAGATTATTATAATATCCTCATCAATACCTTGAATAAAAGTACCGTCTAGTAAAAATAAATATGTCAGATAAAAAGCCAGGGATATTAGAGATGGCGAGAGCTCCATTCTTATTCGCGATATTGGTTCCTCTTACTATAAGCACTTCTCTTTCTGTTCATATAAAGGGAGAGGTGGACTTGATCGGATTGTCATTTGCTTGGATGATGGGTTTTGGTCTTCATGTGACAACCAACGTTTATAATGATATATACGACACCAAGCAAGGTTCCGACACCCTTGTATCCTCTAAAAATGAATTCAGCGGAGGATCAGGTATCCTGATCGAACATCCTGATATGGAAAAAGATATGTTCCATCTAGCTAGAGGTGGTATAATAGTAGGTTTTATATCTGTTTTGGGTTTACTATATATATCAAGAACAGAAATTTGGCCCGTTATAATAGGGATCTACGCTGTTTCTGTTTTTTTCAGTAAGTACTACACTGCAAAGCCGGTGAAATTTGCTTATCGGGGGTTGGGCGAGATAGTTGTCTGGATCGGTTTTGGTCCTTTAGCAGTTATGTTAGGGGCCGTTGGACAGGGTATACTGATACATCCATACATGATCTCAATAATGCCTATAACCGGTTTGAGTACTCTTTTCATAGTTTGGATGGGGGAGATGGTCGATATGCCCGGGGATATAGTCGCAGGAAAAAGAGGTCTAGTCGCCAGGTTAGGACTGAAAAAAAGCATCTATTGTCATCTGTTGATACATCTTTTAGCCCTTTTTAACGTAGCATCAGTCGCTTACCTGTTAGGACCGGTCTCTTTATTATGGATAGCTTTGATCCCTCATGTCATACTCCTTCCTCTCGTATACAGAGACCTTCAGAGAGCATTAGACAAAAGAAAATGGATCAAAAAGGCCTCTAAGTTGAACTTCCTACTCTTCTTCCTATTTTCGACTTTTCTCATGGCTAGTTTCATACTGGAGTTTCTAATCTAGAAACGAAGTCTTTCAATACCTGCCTTCTCAAGCGTATATTTTAAAAAGGCTGGGAACGGGCCGACGATAGAAGAAGACCGGTGAGTCAATATACCGTTTTTTCTGCCTAAGCTTATAACCAGCGGAGATTCACTTTTACGATAGCTGGATAGCTCTTCGCCATTTCTATGCTTCAAAATATTTCTATATATCAGACTTGCGTGTCTGTCGGCATTGTGTCCCGTTTTTTCTTCCTGGAGTGAGGTGATATCACCACCGACGAAGATCCTATCATATCCTTTCAATCTAAGATATTCGTCGACCTTCAAACTTCCATTTTTAAAAAAAACATTCTCTTCAAAACCCTTATAAAGTGATCTACCAAATCCTAGTCCACCGCACCAGATAGCTGTATCTGCAAGTATATTCTCACCATTTTCAGTGTGAAATCCATCTTTATTTTCAACCAATCTGTCACTAAAAATCAATCTCACGTTCCTTTCGATCAAAAATCTCTCAGCATATCTTGATGCGGACTCAGGATTCCTCTCTATAAGTCTCTCATGTGGATGGACCAGATTTATCTCTTTATCAGTATTAACTGCCAATTCGGATGCCGCCTCGATGCCGATCAAACCTCCACCTACGACTAAAATGCTCTCTGATCTTTGGATCTTTCTTCCGAGCTTATATGAGTTCTCTACATCGTTCAAAGTGAATACATCTTCATCATTTTCTAAGGGCACTGGATAATCAGCACCGAGACATATAACTAGATAATCGAAATCAAATCTGTCTTCAGTGGTCTTTACATGGTCCGGAGTTATCTCTTTTACTTCTTGTTCTATCACATCCGTATCGCGTAAAAAAGAATCAAGCTTCAGCTGGATATTAGATATATGATCAAGATCGGTTAGGATCTTGGGAAGGGAGGGATAATACTCAAAATAACCATTCTCGTCGATCAATATCGTCTCGATGTCTTCTTTTTGATCCAATTTTTTTGAGAGTATAGAACCACAAAAACCACCTCCAAGAATCAGCACTCTCTCTCTTCCCATGATGTTGAATCACATTCAATAGATTTACATTTTTTGAATAGCCGATAGACTTACCTATAAACTGATTATAGTAAAAGAAACGACATCTTGTACTTTTTAGTATCTTTTTTTTAGTTGTGGAGGATTATCATCCTCCTCTCATTTCCGTCAAAGAGCTCGTGATGTGGATTTTGGAACTTTGGTTTAAAAAAGGTCCAACTTCAACTATAATTTAATATATCTGCAGGACTATATGCATCCATGTCTGATGAAGCTTTAGTTGAATATCTCACACATGTCAGTACTGGTTCTTCTTGTGACGATTGCGATGAACCGATGAAATTGCTCCAGTTTTCATGGGGTGAGAGCGAGACTCATGAAGAGATCATAACTGTACTTAATCCTCTTTTAGATAAAGAGGAGATGCTCGAAAAGCCCTTTGATTATGAAGAATTAAAATTGGAGCGCTGCGAAGACTGTGGGGCTGTTAATCTCACCATAAAATGAAAAATTTTGATGTATGGAGATAACTACCTTCCTCTAGGGTCTCTTTCCACCAGTTCTACGTCTTCAAAATAATCTATATCGTGTATCCTGTCAGCCTTTGATCGTACGATCTCGATCTCACCGGTCTTACCGTTCAGGTTTTTCACTTCGATCTCATCGTGTTTGATGCCGTGTTTTTGGACCTCCTTGCCGACTTTCCATCTACTCGCTTTTTCATCCACCTCAAACTTGAAAGTCACCATCCCGTAAACGTCGGAATGGTGATCGTAATCGATCTTATGGTCTACTTTACCATCTGATCCTAAGTCAAGATGTTCTAGTTCGTCCTCGATGAAATCTTCGATCCTGTCAAGGAATTCCATCTCATCCCTAGTGACTAAAGTGACTGCTTTTCCTTCTTTTCCGAGTCTTCCCGTTCTTCCTATCCTGTGCACGTAGTCTTTTTCGTACTTGGGTATGTCGTAATTTACGACGTGAGTGATATTTTCAACATCTATACCTCTAGAGGCTACGTCTGTGGAGACCAAGATGTCGATATCCCCACCCTTGAATTTATCCATAGTTCTAGTCCTAGCTGACTGGCTCATGTCTCCGTGCATCGGGTGTGATTTATAACCATGCTGGTTCAATCTATCAGAAAGTATCTGAGTGTATTTTCTAGTATTACAGAAGATGAGGTATTTTCCAGGTTCGTTATCCAAAAGTGAGGATAACACTGAAAGTTTATTTTTTCTACCTACCGAAACGTAATACTGCTCGACACCTTTTGCTGAGATCTCGTCTTCGCTGAGTTTGAGTTCTATAGGATCTTCCATGTAATCGTTTGCCAACTTCACGATCTCGTCAGGCATGGTAGCGGAGTAAAGCATTATCTGCTTTTCTTCTGAGGTCCTAGATATTATCCATTCTATGTCTTCTAGGAACCCCATATCAAGCATACGATCAGCCTCATCTAAAACAAAAAAGTCGATATCATCTAATACAAGTTCTCCCCTTCTCATGAGGTCCATAACTCTACCGGGAGTACCCGCCACAAATGAAGTTCCCGGCAAATGATCGATCTGATAATTTATACTAGATCCACCATATATGGCAAGCGTATTTACGTCGTGATGCTTACCTATCTTTTTAGCCTCTCTTTCAACTTGTTGAGCTAACTCCCTTGTAGGGGTCAGTACTATAGCTTCCACTCCTCTATCCCCTCTTATCTTCTCAAATATAGGGATCAGAAAAGAATGGGTCTTTCCAGACCCGGTTCTGGCCTGTACGATTATATCGTTTCCATCGATCGCAGGTCTGATCGAATTTTTCTGAACTTCTGTAGGACTGTCAAAGTCGATCTCATCCAAAGCTGATAATGTCTCTTCTTTCAAAGACATATCATCGAATTGTTGTATCTCATTATCCATCGTCTATTATTCTCCTAATTGTTCCAAGGAGAACGGGGTTATTTATATAATTTGATGTTCCGTTATCGACGGGGCTAGCCCCTCAATTTTATATATGATTTTACCATATACTGTTTAGTGGTGAAATGTTGAAGGGTAGATTGGTAAAACCAGATATCAAAAGTGAAGGTTCCGGTGCAAAAGTAAAAAGATTATTTCCCTCATCGGAGTTGGATCACTACGACCCTTTCGTTCTTCTTGATGAGTTTTTTGTCGATCCTGAGGCTGGTTTTCCCAGACATAGACATGCCGGTTTCGAGGCCGTAACTTACATGATCGAGGGTGGATTTAGACACGAAGATGATCTAGGTAATAAAGCTTCGGTAGATACCGGTGGTGTACAGAAATTTTCTGCTGGTGGCGGTATAAAACATTCCGAGATGCCAGTAGGTGATAAGCAAAGTCACGGTTTCCAACTTTGGATCAACCTTCCCCACGATCTCAAAGATTCTGAGCCCAGCTATCAAAGGGTCGAGGCAGATGATATACCTGTAAAACATGATGGAAAAAGTAAGATAAAAACTATCATAGGTAAAGATTCTCCTGTGAACACGAACAACCCAGTACTCTTTCAAGACATTATATTGGAAGAAGCATGCTTTAACTCAGTAGAGTTTCCAGAAGAATACCAGGGTTTTCTTTACGTTTATGAGGGTGAGATATCTATAGATAATAAAGGAGATTCGATCGTGGATGTTCCTGAAGGAAAGGCTTATTTCCCATCTAAAGGCAGGAGATTTTCTATAAGGTGTGATAAAAGTTCAAAGATGATAGTGATATCGGGAAAACCCATAGGTGATGAGATAAAGCTGCGCGGTTCGATAGTGGAATGATGATTAATAAATAAAAGGGTTTTGCAGTTGGACTATTCCTCTATGGAGACCATCTCCCCATCTACATGTATATCTCTCTGCGGATAGGGTATCTCTATATCAGATTCCGTATATGCTTTGAATATACCTTCTGTCAGGTTGAATCTAACTCTCCAGTATTTTTCTTTATCCGTCCATCCTTTAAGCATAAGATTAACTGAAGAGTCTCCTAAGTCTGTGACCGATACCTGTGGTTCAGGTTCATCCAAGACTTCTTCGTGGTTTTTCAAGAACTCTAATGCAACCTTTACCGCTTTGTCTACATCTCCATCATAACTTATACCTACCGGAACATCTATCCTCCTTTCAGGCATCCTAGAGTAATTGATGATCGGCTGGTCCCATATCAGTTTGTTAGGTACCGTGATCTTAGTGTTATCCGGCTTGAGAAGTTCGGTCGCCATCAAACCTACGGAAGTTACTATCCCTTCCTGACCCTGTACTTCGACTCTTTCATCCATATCTAGCGGTCTGAGAGCAGCGATCCATATGCCTGAAAAAATATTGTTCATCGTGTCTTGGAGACCAAAACCGAGGACCAGACCCAATACAGCTGATAAGCCAAGTACTGCAGATCCTACGTCCAAACCCAATGTAGATAAAACCACTAGAAGAACCACGATGTAAAATATTGCGCTCATGAACCGACCTAGGAATTCGATTATCAGCGACGGCAATTTGGTCTTTTTCATGCTCTTTTTAAAATAATGGACCACCACCTTCACCAGGAAAAATCCAACGACAAGTATCACTGCAGCTGCTAAAAGATCAATGACTCTAACGTTAAGATATCTTATAGTGCTTCCTAGATCCATCTTTCACACCTTTATCTAAGTATTTCATATCAATCTTTAACATATATATTTTTTGAATTTAAACAAAAAATAATAGAGGGATCGCTTCGTTTAGTCTTCTTCTAACACTTTTTCCTCCACCATCCGACTTTCGTCACCTATCTTTCTTTTAAGTCTGTCTATCTCCATCTGCTGTTCTAATATCATCGACAGGAGAACGGATTCCATAGGATCTGGGTTTGCCTGATATTGTGCGGCAGAAGCGTGTTTTTTCGCCTTCATGAAAAGCTCATCAAAACTCTCTCTTTCGTCGGAGCGGAGTGCTTTTCTAAATTTTTTCCATTCTGATTCTATCCTATCTAGTTCTCTTCGAAATGTGGGAACACTCTTACCCATAGTACCACACTCTTAGATGATCATATCGGATATTTAAAAAAACTATAGAGGGTGGAGTAAAAGTGTCTAAAAGATGATCGTCAGTGCCATATAAATATATGAAGCTCCTATAATCCAAAAGTTTAAAATCAAGCACTTCCTTTCTGTTTTCCCGTGTAACGATGACTAAATTCATAATCGTCACGGGCGGAGTCATGTCTGGTTTAGGGAAAGGCGTCGTGACTTCTTCTCTCGGAAAGTTGTTGAAAGCTAAAGGATTTTCAGTGACAGCTATAAAGATCGACCCATATCTGAATTGTGATGCAGGGACCATGAACCCATTCGAGCACGGCGAGGTATTTGTGCTCGACGACGGGACAGAAGCCGATCTTGACCTAGGGAACTACGAGCGTTTTTTAGATGTGAACCTCTGCGGGAAAGACAACATAACCACCGGTAAAGTTTACAGGAGCGTTATAGAGAAGGAGAGGTCAGGGGAATATCTAGGTAAGACCGTACAGATAATACCTCATATAACCGACGAGATAAACAGGAGGATATGGGATGTCGCAGATGAAACTGAAGTCGATATAGTCCTTATAGAACTCGGTGGTACGGTCGGCGACATAGAAAGCATGCCTTTTTTGGAGGCTGTGAGACAGCTCCATATGGACGTAGGAGAAGACAACGATAATTCCATCTTCATACACACTACTTTGATACCAGTTTTGGATGTGGTCGGAGAGCAGAAAACAAAACCTACCCAGCATTCTGTAAAGGCCCTAAGAGAGATCGGCATCGAACCGGATATAATCGTTGGACGTTCAGAGGAAAGACTGGAAGAATCGACGAAGAAAAAGATTTCTCTATTCTGTGATGTACCTCAAGATGCCGTCATATCCTCACCAAATGCCAACAATATATACCGAGTCCCACTGATATTAGACGATGAAGGATTGACAGACAGCGTCACCGAGAGACTTGGATTAAGAACTGATACTGAAAGTGCAAGTGACGAAAAACAGCCAAGACCAAAGATGGAGGAATGGAAAAAGTTTTTGGATAACTACGAAAATCCTGATTCAGAGATCAACATAGCACTGGTTGGAAAATATACAGACCTGGAGGATGCTTATGTCAGTCACGAGCAGGCATTGAATCACTGTAGAGCCGAAACCGGAACGAAGATAGAGATAGACTATGTGGAGTCTGAAGATCTAGAAGATGAAAATGCAGTTGAAGACCTATTGGGTGAAGTTGACGGTATATTGATACCTGGAGGATTTGGGGATAGAGGTATAGAAGGGAAGATCAATGCTATAAATTACGCTAGAGTTAATGAAGTACCGATACTCTCTATATGTTTGGGATTTCAACTCTCGGTTGTAGAATTCGCTCGTAATGTTGTGGGATATGACGATGCGCATAGTTACGAGTTCGATGAAAAAACATCTCATCCCGTAATAGATCTTCTTCCCATGCAGAGAGGGATAGATAAGATGGGAGGCACCATGCGATTAGGAGCCGAGAAAATAATGGTTAAAGAGGACACCATTGCTCATGATATCTACAAGAAAAAAGAGATCACAGAAAGGCACCGTCATAGATACGAGGTAAATCTCGAATATAAGGAGGATTTAGAATCAGAAGGACTCTGCTTCAGTGCCCATACCCCGAACGGTAAAAGGATGGAGATACTAGAATTAGAAGACCATCCTTTCTTCATCGGTACTCAGTTCCATCCGGAATTCTTATCAAGGCCTATGAAACCCGAACCAGTATTTCTTCGATTCGTTGAAAAAACGATAGAAGAAAAGGAGAACTGAAAAGATGAAGATCGACGTCGTCGATAACGGTGGTCAATGGACCCATAGAGAATGGAAAAGTCTGAAGGAATTGGATGTGGACTCAGAGATAGTTTCTAACGATACTCCTTTTGAAGAATTGAACGTTGACGGACTAGTCCTCTCAGGCGGATCGCCTAGGATAAGTGATACTGATATGGAACTGGGAAAGACTTCAGATTACCTAGATAAAGCCGATTTTCCGATCTTGGGGATCTGTGTAGGTGCCCAGTTCATGGCAAGACATTTTGGAGGAAAAACTGGAAGTGCGGACTCTCCTGAGTACGGAAAAGCAGAACTTGAAGTTTTAGAGGAAGATGATCTTTTCGAAGAGGTACCAAAAAAATTCACAGTGTGGGAATCGCACAATGACGAGATAAAGGAACTGGGAGAAGAGCTAATACTTCTAGCTTCTTCAGAAAACTGTCCTATCCAGGCTTTTAAACATAGGGAAAAAAGATTTTACGGTCTTCAGTTCCATCCAGAAGTAGACCACACGGAACACGGTTACAAAATATTTGAAAATTTTATAGAGGTCTGTCAAATTTGAGTGGAGTCTCAGTATCAAACGATACATTTAAAAACCCTTCATTTCATGAAACGTCTATATTAGATAAAATTAAAAGTTGATGGTTATGTGCGGGATAGTCGGTGTTTTAGGTACGGGCAAGGCATCTTCTGAACTATACAACGGTCTCTTCGCTATACAGCATAGAGGGCAAGACGGAGCAGGGATGTATGTAACTGACGGCGACGAGAGTAATCTGAAGAAAGATGGCGGTCTGGTCGATGAAGTGTTCGATAAACAGACATTAGATTCTCTCAAAGGAAAATGGGGGATAGGACACGTTAGGTATCCTACGATCGGATCGAACGTGGAGCGTGATGCCCAACCATTCAAAGTCGAAGAACCTATTGAGATTGGGATGGTCCACAACGGTAATATAGTGAATTACAGAGAGATGAAAGAAAAATACGATCTTGAGATGGAGTCTGAATGTGATCTAGAACTCATACTCAATGTGTTTGCAGAAGAGTTAAAAAAAGAAGATGAGGTAGATGAGGATGCCCTTTTTTATGCGGCAGAAAGGACCATGGACAGTCTGAACGGGAGTTATTCTGTGATAGCTTTAATACCCGACATAGGGATGTTCATATTTAGAGACCCGAGAGGTATAAGGCCATTCGTTTTCGGTAAAAAAAGGACCCTCGATGGAACAAGCATCGCAGCAGCATCTGAAAATACTGTTTTAGACATCTTGGGTTATAAGGTCCTGAGAGACGTGATGCCGGGTGAGGCGCTACTGATAAAAGACGATAAGTCATATCAATCTAGACAGATAAAAAACGTTTTACCCAAGCACTGCATGTTTGAATGGGTCTATTTTGCTAGAACTGATTCCACTATAGAGAGAATAAACGTTTACGAGTCTCGTTTCAGATTGGGGCGAGAATTGGCTAAAGAGTGGAAAAAAAACGATCACGACCTAGATGTCATTATACCGGTTCCAGATACCGCACGTACTTACGCTCTAGCCTTGGCTGAAGAACTTGACAAACCATATAGAGAAGGGTTGATGAGGAACAGATACGTTGGAAGGACCTTTATAATGCCCGACGAGACCTCTAGAGAGACCGCAGTCAAAATAAAATTGAATCCGATAATAGAAGAGATAAAAGGAAAGAAAATTGGACTTGTCGACGACAGTATAGTAAGAGGCACAACATCAAAAAAACTCACGGAGCTTATGAAGAGCTGTGGAGCAGAAGAAGTCCATTTCCTCGTTGGATGTCCACCTATAATATCACCTTGCTACTATGGCATAGATATACCTACAAAAGAAGAATTGAAAGCATCAACTGATACGGTGGAGGAAATAAGAGAAGAGATAGGAGCCGACTCGCTCACCTACCAGAGCATAGATGGTTTAGTAAATGGGTTAGCTAAAGATAAAGATGAATTATGTCTAGCATGTCTTACCGAGGACTATCCTACTAAAGTCAGAGAAGACATAAGAGAGTACTTTGGAGAGATGAGAAAAGAATCTAGAAAGAAGGTCGAAGGGGAACAGAACAAACTCGCAACTCCCGAGCAATCCTGAAGGAAAAAATTATATGCTTATCTACGTCAAGGATCATCGCTTGATGGTCTGATCTCTTTTTGGCCCCACAGATGCATGCGTTATCTGCACCTGCAACGATCCCTCTATATAATCTAGATATCTAACGACTTCTTCAGGAAGAGCGCTGAAGCCCTCATCTGCTATCTTGTCCCAATTTTGGTCATCCCAACCTTCGAAGGTTTTATAATTAGGTTCATGTTCATAGATACTCTCGATATCTGCTGGGAACGTATTTATCTCTTCGTCTCCATGTCTATAACTGGTACATATCTTTATCTCGTCTAGACCTGCCAATACATCTAAGTTGGTTATAGCCAATTCGGTGAGAGAATTGATCCTTTTGGAATGCTCCAACATCACTAGATCCAACCATCCGACCCTTCGAGGTCTTCCAGTAGTAGTTCCATACTCATCACCTTTCTCTCTGATGTAATCGCCGATCTCTCCTTCCAACTCACTAGGGAATGGACCGGTACCAACACGGGACGTATATGCTTTTACTATACCTATCACAGAATCTATATTTTTGGGACCTATCCCACTTCCAACAGAAGCACCACCTGCGGTAGTGTTAGATGAAGTTGTGTAAGGATAGACTCCGTGGTCTATATCTAGGTGAGTTCCCTGGGCACCTTCGAAGAGTATATCTTTATCTTCATTGATAGCTCTATCGAGGATTACGGAAACATCATCTACATACTTTTCAAGTTTTTCAGCATATCCAAGATATTCGTTGTAGATGTCCTCAACATTCCAAACTCTCTCATCGCCCAAAGCTTGGAATATCTTGTTTTTCATCGGCACTATAGTCTCTAATTTGCTTTTCAACGAGTCAGGATTGAACAGATCTATGACCCTTATACCAAAACGAGCTACCTTGTCAGAATAACAAGGGCCGATGCCTTTTTTCGTTGTGCCAGCCTTAAGATCACCCTTCAGGTTCTCCTCCAGCTCGTCCATAGCCCTATGGTATGGCATTATGACCGATGCCCTGTCCGAAACGACAAGGTTTGAGGTATCGATACCTCTGCTCTGCAGTTCTTCTATTTCATCTAATAAGACTTTAGGATCGACGACTACGCCGTTACCTATTAAAGCCCTCTTATCCTCACGTAGTATCCCTGAAGGTAGAAGATGAAGTTTGAATTTTTCCTCACCAACCTCAATGGTATGACCGGCATTATTACCACCCTGAAAACGAACGACTAGATCAGACCTTTCAGCGTAATAATCTGTTATCTTACCTTTGCCTTCATCACCCCATTGAGTACCGACTATGACAACCGAATCCATGATTTACCGCTATTTTTAGGGGAGTTCATTATTTAAGATTAACCGTTGATACCATCCATAACATTTATTATCCCTTCGTATTTTCTTTCTCTGATTGCATATGAAGAAATGGACGTCGATACTTGTCATAGTCATAATCGTTGTCGGTCTCTCAACAGGTGGCGTGTTGACCGCAAGAGAGCTGTATTTCAGAGAAGATACAGATGAAAGAATAAGAGCCGAAAGTGGGGATTCTGTAGAGATCCACTATGTAGGTAGACTTAGAAATCCAGATGTTTACGATGGTCTAAGGATATTCGATACCTCTTATGATGATATCCCTGGGATTAGATCACCTCAATACACACTCACATTCGATGAGAGAGAAAGAGGTGATCCATTCCAGTTCACCCTGGGAGAAGATGTTATAGAAGGTTGGAACGAGAACATCGAAGGCATGAGAGAGGGAGAATCTAAGAGATTTTCTGTCCCTCCTGAAAAAGGTTACGGACACGCTAGTGAAGAGTTGAGATACGAAATACCTAGGACCGAAACACTCCCTGTATATGAAAAGATGGATGGAGAGGAATTCATGGAAAAGTATGATGAACCCTCTAAAAACATGATAGTCGAGGATCGCTTTTGGGGCTGGGAGAAGACGGTAGTTTCCGTAGGTTTCGAGACGGTAACATTAAGACATGAACCAGAGGTCGGGGAAATTTATAACTCATACAGTGAAGAAGGACTTCTAACGGAGATCAAATCTATAGACTCCACCGCCGATGGAGGAACAGGAGAAATCGAAGTGGAAAATACAGTAAAGAGACCTTCTGTGGTTCACAGTGAGCACCTTTCCGAACGTGATGAGAGGTTCGCAGAAGTTCCAGAGATCAAAAATGCTATGGGACAAGATCCAGAAGGACAGGGCATAGTGATACCTGGTGAAGATATAATATTAGATTTCAATGACGAAGTAGTCGGACGGACTCTATATTTCGAGGTAGAAGTATTGAATATAGAGGAAGGCGATTGACAAAATGACTGGAAAAGGCTTTCCTTATCATCACATATAGATCGAGCAGGATCGATATCCTTGTCCGATTATAAGCTTTGAAGAGGGGAGCCAAGACCTTAAACTTCGATGATCTACTATAAGATATAGTGATCGGAAAAGCCATTTCCTTAAAAAAAGCTTAGGGGACTTCTGTTCCTTTTTGTGAGATCAAAATCAAGTTTCGTCTACTAGCGAGCGGCGATAGGAGGACAAAGCTCAACAGGGAGAAAATTCCTGTTCACGCCGATTATAAGAATTGGCGATCCTAAACACTCTCAGAAGCATTAACAATCCTCTTGCGAGTGACGCGGAAAAAACTTTCCACTAACACGATTACTCACAT
>SL_8KL_010_SEDDRAFT_10000754_pt1 | contig 28386 bp, 32 predicted proteins | sample SodLakKL_010_SED_4_FD_11160 | JGI IMG/M metagenome (IMG submission 11160) | reverse complement strand
GATGATTATCCTTTTTATGTCCATATTTTACTGATAAAAAATTATAACTCGACCTTTTTATTCTTTCTAAAAGATGCTATCATAACCTTAAAAACTAGATAATGCGTATAACGGACCTAAAAATAAATCACTACAAAAGCATTAAAGAGCCCCTGCACATAACCAGCTTTTCCAATCTAAGCATTCTTGTCGGTCCTAATAATGCCGGAAAAACGAACGTTTTTGATGCCATTCAAACAGTTATCGAAAATCCAGACGAAGAGCGTCTTGTTGACGAAGACGTTGACATAGAGCTCACCTTGCACTCTAGAGGAAAAGAGTATTTTTTGTCAAACAAAAAACGTGCATCTCTTGAAGACAAAGAAGATTTCTTGAAAGTAAAAGAGTCTTTTGTGCGTATATCGGACACCTCTTCTGTGTATAAAATAATTCCGGAAGAGCTGGGAGAATTTAAAGAAAATTATCCCGAAAAATATGAATCTTTTTCACGTGCTCTCAGCTACTACTTCAAAGATGTCGAGATAAGCGAAGAGCTTTTTATTTTAAGCGTAGACACAAACAAAAAGAAAAGATCAGTAAAAAGAATGGGAGAAGGATTTAAACGGTTGTTCGTGATACTGTTCTACATATTTCATCCACAATACACGATGATATTTATAGACGAACCGGAACTGCATCTTCATCCCTCCATAATAAGAAAGTTCCTTGCTCTCTTAAAAGAGAAAGGGATGGGCAAACAGATATTTTTGACAACTCACCATCCCACTTTTGTGCAAGCAGATCACCTGTCTTATATCTGGAGAGTCGCAAGAAATGAGAACGCAAACACATCTGTATACAAATTTGCCGAAAAAGATGTGGACATAAACAGATTCGTGCAAGAGATAAACGATGACAACTCCGCTATGCTTTTTTCAGACAAAGTTTTACTAGTGGAAGGAGTTTCAGATCGTATATTTATGTCAGAGATGTTGCACCGTTTTTATAGGAAAGACAAGGATATAAAAGTAGTTTATACGGGAGGAAAAGGAACAACGGATCTTTACGCCGCTCTTTGCGATATGTTTCGCATTCCTTACGCCGTAATGCTTGACTCAGACGCCATAAACTCTCCTTCTTTAAAGAATTTAAAGAAGTATCCGGAGATGAAGAAGAAAACTCCAGTAGAAGAAAAAAAGAGACTTCTTAAAGAAAAAGAGATATTTATACTACAAAAAGACCTTGAAAGAGTTTATCCCAGAAAGTATAAAAGACGAGAAACAAAGCCTCTTTCTGCGCTCTATATATCAAAAAATATTACCAGAGACGACCTAAAAGAGAAAAGAATGAGCGTTATAAAAGAGATATTGGAAACAATCTAAATACCTCTAATTCTTTCTGCTGCTTCAATATAAGTAGCGGCACTCCATGCTTGCACGGGAGATCCTTCTGAGAACAACCACTTTGCAGAACTAACCTCCCCGCTTCTACCTGCAACACCCATCCACATCATCTCCCTTTTGCTTGCCTGCATAATCTTTCTTATATAAGAAGCATACCTTCTTTTGTTTGCACGATACAACATTATGGCAGCAATATTGTTTATGTAAAACCAACTATCCCCGTTATGATAACTTTCCGGAGACTCTCCCGTATGGTTAACCTTAAAAGAGGAGCTGTTTACATTTACTGTGGAAAGACCTCCCCAGGGCAACCACAAGACTGATAGTGCTTTATCAAAACACTTTATCCACTCTCTTCTTGTAAGAAGCTCGGGATAAATATAAGCGGCAATAAAAATGTTGGGACGAATGGTATCGTCAACTTCTTTTTTCTGCGGAAAGTAGCCGTCATAAAGTATATTGCCATCAAAAAAGTTTCTCCTTACTCTTTTCTTCAAATCCTTCTCCAGTTTTCTGTAAAATCTTCTCTCTTGCCATGTTTCGGAAAGAGAAGCAGCAACTTTATACATGTTAAGCCTCATAGCTTGTATCTCTATTCTTGCACCGCTCCTTTCGAGTGTGTCCATCCATGTTTCTTTTGGTCCATTTACCGCAAATCCATCATCCGTATAGTGCAACAACAAGTCTTCCAGGTAACTCCTTATGCTCATAAACAACCTCTCTTTTTCAGAGTCGCGAAGATTTAACTCTTCAAATCGCTTGACTACCCATCCCGGAGCATCAGCATTTACAACGTTACGAGGACCATTGCTCTCCAAAAAACGAACAAGCCTATGAAGTATTGCCCTTGCCTTCTCTTCTTCTACTTCTGCAAGCGCTTTTAAAGATACTGCCTCATCTCGCGGCCAAAACTGAAAAAACCAAGGAAGTCCGGCATATAGTCCCGGATCATTTAAAACAAGAAGATCAGAAAGCGTTCTTTTTGCGCAAACAAGGTCTAGCTCGTCACTCAAAGAAGGATAGCTGCGAGCAAATATCTTATTAACCTCTTTAATTGCTTCTTCTTCCGTTTTAGCGACAGAAAAAACAAATTTCTTTCCGTAAAGCGATAAATTCAAAAAGACGTCTCTTTCATAAGGAGGAGACCCTCTCTTTTTATCATACTCATAGAAACGGTGCACCTTCTCTTCTTTTAACTCTTTCTCTTTTGCACGTACTGCAACGAAGATTCCGTTTTCAAAGCTTAGGAGTAAAGTGCCATTTCTCTCCTCTATCTTGCAGGACTCTCCTTCTTTAGAAGAGTAAGAGTGACGAACATCAAAGAACACGTTCACTTTTCTTTCTTCGCTTAACTCATAGACAAGCGTGTGTGAGTAATGAGGAAGAAAGAAAACTTCTTTTATGCCCTCTCTGTGTATTTCTCCATAGTCAAATCCGTTAACCATCTTGTCTGCAGGGCCCGCTCCTTCTACTTCAATACTTTCTATAATGCGGAAAAGGTCTTTATCTTTTCTGAAGAACCACCCTTGATAACGACTAGTGGGACGGTCAGAAACCCAAAAGTAGTCTCCATTTCTATTTGTTGTCATGAGGCCATTTAAGGGGCCTACATTCTTCTCTTCTTCTTGTCCATTTGTTTTATGAATCAGTCTCATTTTTGAGCTTCATTATGAGCTTTTATGTAGTTCAAAACAAAACTTTCCCAGTTCGCTTTCGCAGCTATTTTACGAGCCTCTATCTTGTTTTGCACTCTTTCTTTTCGCGAAAGCCCGGAAAAGTAGTGCATAAAACGGAAAAGATCTTCCGTAACCTCATCATCATGCTTTCTTTCTCTTTTTAAGACGTAAACGCCGGGAGTCTCTTTTTTAAGTTCCAACTTTTCACAAAAACGTCCAAATCCGGAAAGATCGGTAGTTACGGAAGCAACACCAAGAGCGGCCGCCTCAAGCGGAGTGTATCCCCAAGGCTCATAAAAACTGGGGAAGACGCCTAAGTGACAGGCCTCTAATGTCTCATTATAATCAAGGTTAGAGAGTCCGTCATGGCCCGTAAGATAAGCGGGATAAAAAACAACTTTTACACGATCTTCTTCTCTATTTAATAGCTCCGCTTCTTTTAGGCTGTCAATTATTTCACTGTGGTACGCTAAGTGATGCGTAGAAAGCGAAGGAGTTTCTCCTTTGCGATTCATCTTAAGAAGTTTTTTCTCTATCTCTAACAGGTGGTCATCACTTATCAAGCTGCGCTTAGTTATCTGCTTTCCTCTTATAAGAGAGTATGTGACACGCTCCTCCATTTCCGGAAAAACGCTCTCGAGAGAGTCTCGCAGGTCACGAAAATACTCCATATTCTCCAGCAAATGAGGGTTTATTCCTTTTGTTTGCGTAGGAACAAAAAGAAAAGCAATAATCGTTCTGTCATCTCCTTCTTCACGCATCTTATCGTTCAATCTTCCCAATGACCTGATAAAAACATCTATTCCTTTCGCCTTGAACTCATTTCTACCTATAAGGAAGTAGAAAAGCGTTTTTTCGATATCAAAAGTGTAATAAGGAAAGAAAAAAGAAGAAACAAAGCGACGCAACCTCCTTCTTTGTAAACGATGTTTTATAACAACCTCTTCAAATGTAAGATACTTGTCCATATCAAGTCCATTTGAAAGGATGACATCCGGTTTTCTGCCAAGGAAGTTCTCCGCTTCTACGGCAGTTATCTCACTTACCGTGGTAAATACATCACTTTCTTTTGCCGCCGCTCTTTCCATGGTGTGTTTTGGTTGAACTCCCATTCTATGTGCCTCCTCATCAACATTTATATCCTCTATCATGGAATAAAAGTTTACGGAGTGAAAAGAAAGAGATCGCCCCAAAGTAGTTGCATGAGTAGTAAAGACAGTACGCACGTCAGACTCTTTCTTTTTCAGATATAAAAGCCCTGATCCGGAAAGCCACTCATGAAAGTGAGCAGTTGTCTTCTTTCCTTTGTTTATGCGAGACATCTCTTCTATGAACTTTCCAGCAACATAAGACCAGCAAACAGGCTCATTAAAATCGTGCCCTGAATTTATAGAGTCCACTCCATAAAGATCCCACATTTCCTTTTTGATTCTATCCGCATTTTTTGTGTAATCATTTAATTCTAAGAGTATGGTTCTTGGCTTTCCTTCCACCATCCACCTCCCGTAATAGCAGATTATTCCTTCTTTTTGTAGATTTTCAAAAGCTTCTTTTATTTCTTTTGGAGCAGCCTCTTCCTTGAACTCCCCCTTTGCTCTTCTGGGAAAGTATGGTCCTATCAAAAAGTAAGAATCGCCGTAATGATCGACCATGCGTTTTGCTTTGGACTCAAGAACTCTATAGATCCCCCCTACACGGTTGCAAACTTCGAATGAGACCTCAAATAGATTGTCGGAAAGTAACTTTGTTTTTTTCATCTTTATAATTTAATTTTTTTTCTACTCTTAATTTTAAATCACTTAAAGCATTCATGAAAGAGATAAATGCCTCATAAGGTGAATCGTAGGGAGAAAAGTAGCTGTGCACCACTCCATCTCCCATTGTTTTTGTCCCCATGTAGTAAAAGTGATCCGATATTTGTAATTTCCTCCAATCATCAATTATATCTTTGTCTTTTGTTCTTAAAACATCTTCCTCTATCTCATAAACCTTAGAGAGAGCGTCCCTCTGCATTTCATTTCCCGTCCAAGCGGAAGTATCTCTTTCCGTGTCTGCCCAAGAAGTCACATAAGGAACATCGATCTCGTCATGCGCTTTATATCTTTCAATCGCCTCAGACAACGTAATAAAATCATTGTCGCTGTCTTTTAACACTTCTCCGGGAAGGGATCTGAGGAAATTAAATATTCCTGTTTCCTCCCACTGATGCTCTCCAAATGTTTCATAGTCCATAAAGAGATTGACCACCTCTCCATTTCCATTCAACTGTGAAACCCACCGAGCAAACTTATCCGCTGTAAGAGGGTGCTCTTTCCATCCAGAAGAAGAAAAACGAAAAGCAATATCATCAGAAAGACGGTAATTTTTCTTAAAAAGCTTTATATCATTTAATCCTTGCGGCCTATATATAAAGTTTGGGCTCCTCCATCCAAGTAGATGATCCACTCCTTCGCCAAGAACCCCCTTAAATCCCATATCTCTTGCCGCTCTTGCTACCTCGTTGCTATAAAAAAGCTCTGTGCAACGAAACACTTGAGGGGTAACAGAAAAGAGTTCTTCCACTTTCTTTCTCTGCATATCAACCTGTCTTTTAAACTCTTCTCTTGAGTAAAGGAAAGCAAGTGAGTGGTAATATGTTTCTCCCAACAACTCCACCCTTCCTGTGTTAACAAGCTCGCGGAAAGACTCCAGTGTCTCCGGAGAATATTTCTCCATCTGCTCCAAAACAACACCACTAAAGCTAAAGCTTATTCCCATGCTAGGATACTCTCTTAAAAGATCGAGAAGCATCTTGTTGGTGGGAATATAGGACTTATCCGCCACTTTTCTCATCACCCACTCATTGTTAAGATCCCCCTCTCCCTCTCCGGCAAAATAACTTGAATCCCTTCCTATATCAAAGAAAGTATATTTTTTTACTCGAAAGGGTTGGTGAACTTGAAAGTAAAAACAAACTGAGGGCATTTTTATAGGTTATTATATATTTTTATAAGCTTGTCGGCCGTTTTATCCCAATTAATAGAAAAAACCTCTCTTCTCCCGTTCTCTTTAAGACAGCGATTAAGAGAGTCGTAGTTTAGAGCACATATCATCTTGTTTGCCATATCATCTATATCCCAAAAATCAACTTTCAGAGCATGCATGAGGACCTCAGAAGACCCGGACTGTTTTGATATCAACACCGGAGTTCCATTGATAAGCGACTCAAGAGGAGTAATACCAAAAGGCTCCGACACGGAAGGCATAACAAAAAGATCCGCAGAACGATAAAGACTTCTTAATTTTTCACCACGCATGAACCCAGTAAAAAAAACGCGATCAGAAAGACCTTCTCGCGCAACTTGCTCCATCATTTGACACTGCATGTCTCCAGATCCGGAAATAACAAAAAAAGTGTCTCTACACACCTCACACACTCTTTTTGCCGCCCTTATAAAGTAGTCAGGACCCTTTTGAAGAGTGATTCTTCCCACAAAAAGAACCATCTTTTTTCCGTGCTCTTTCATCTTGCTAACCTCTCTGAATTCTCCCTCTTCCTCCTCAAACTCTACTCCGTTATGCACTACCTCTACTTTCTCTTCCGGAATTCCGTAATGTTTTACCACTATACTTTTTGTGAGATTACTTACAGCAACCACCCTGTCAGCCATTTCCATTCCTCTTTTTTCTATAGCATAAACACGCGGGTTAATCCCTTCTCCACCAGTACGATCGAACTCTGTAGCGTGTATGTGTGCTATAAACGGCTTCCCGCTCCTCTCCTTTGCTTTTATGCCCGCACCAAAAGAAAGCCATTCGTGTGCATGAATGACATCAAAGTCTTCCTTTCCGGCAATATACCATCCAAAATCAGAGTAGCGAGAAACCTCCTCGTACAAACTCCTTCCGTAAACAGAGTCTCCTTTTGTAGAGTAACTTTCATATTTTTTACCATCCAGATAAGGAGAAAGAGGAGAGTCCACGGAATAAAAAGAGATATAAGGTGTTTCCGGTGAAACAATACGTAAAAAACTCTCTGCTCCTTCTATTTTTTTAGGCAAAACAAACGTAACCTTTGTTTTCTTTTTAGAAAGAGATTTTGTGATTCCCAAACATGCAGTTCCCAGTCCCCCACTATTGTGCGGCGGGAACTCCCACCCGAACATAAGCACCTTTTTGCCCATAAAAGTATTATTTATAATAATGTAACATTAAAATATAAAAAAGAAAAACTAACTGAACCTAAAAGAAAGTATATCTTCAGGATCATGTGCCATCATGTCAGGATTGGCGGAAGCAAGTGACTCTTTGTAGCTAAGACCCCAACTTGCAGCAATCGTAAAAACTCCAGCACTTTTACCCGCTTCCACATCCCTTATCTCGTCTCCTATATAAACAAAGTTCTTCTTCCCCTTGCTGATCTTTCTTATCTTTCTCTTTTTCCCAAACATTCCCGCAGAAATTACAAAATCAAATTCGGGAAGATCATTTTCCTTTAGAAAATGTAACACATTACTCTTGGAATTGGAAGTGATTATTCCTATTTTACACCCCCTTCCCTTTAATTCTTCGAGAGCTTCTTTCATTCCCTCTTTTAATTTTACACCGTGCATCTCTTTTGCCATCTCTTTTCTTGCTCTATAAACAAGAAAAAAAAGCCTCAGAAAAGACAGATCTATCTTTTTTCTCCCCTTTCTTATCCCCCTGCTTTTTATTTCAAACAAAGTTTCCTCATCTATGCCTTTTCCCGTTTTTTCCTTTATTAAGCGATCCATTATATTCACTATAATGGGAATTGTGTTCGCCAACGTTCCATCAAAATCAAAGCAGTAAGTACTCATTTCAGCTTAAATCTTAAAGGTTTATCTTTACACTTCGCATAATCAACTCCTACTCTGGGGAGTCGCTCAATGATACGATCCCCTTTCTTGTACTCCATCCATGGCAAAACCGATCTATAATTAAAAGACATGTTAAAATTAAGCGCTTTTGCCAGTCTTCCGGGGCCACTTACGTTTCCCGCTCCCCGTAGAAGGATGGCTGAAGGGTGATCTTTTTTACCAGTTACTATATTGATCATAAAGTGCATGCCATATATAAGATATATATAAAAGACGCCCCCTTCTTCAAACATGGGCGCGTTTCTCTTTGTCATCCCGCGAAAAGCATGAGAGGCATCATCTTGAAATCCTTCATACAGCTCCACTTCGTTTATCTTAAACTTTTCCCCTTTCCTGCTTATAATATTACTCCCCAAAACAAAAAAAGCAACAGTCTCCGCGGAGCACACAAAGTCCTCTTTCTTAAAGGCACTCCTCATTGCTCTCTTCTTACTTTTATTGCTTTCCCCTCCAAAACAGCACGTGAAACTTTCCTGTGGGCAGATCTTAGTATTCTCTGAAAAGTACTCTGAGAAGTGTTCATCTTTTTTGCGCAACTTATTTGGTCTAAATTGTCCATGTCCTTTAGCCTTAGTGCTTGTATTTCTTCCATTGTCAAAATAACACACTTAAGATCTCTCAAGGGAACTCCTCGGGGCTTAAAAAAAGTAGCTTGTGGATTAACAGTTATGCTGCGTCGCAATCGTGGTCTTCCCATAAATGAGTCTCGATGTTAAGATAAGTCAAAGAGGGCCGCTCCCGTCCCTATATGGGACGGGCACCACCGGCCTTCTTTTATTTTTCTATCTCCTCTATTCTCTCTCTTACGGCCATTAGATCCTCTTTTAGGGCAAGCTCTTCTTCTTTCAGGCTCTCCAACTCTTCTTTTTTAGTAAGAAACCTCCTTCCTCTATAGTTGCACGGCCCCATTCCACGACCAGTAAGTGGTCCTTGTCCCATGGGTCCGCTTCCATCAAATCGAGGCATATCTTTAGTGCTTGATTAATAAACCGACCTTTAATTATGAGTATATATTCATAACTAAATATTGTCAAGCACCTTTATCTGTTCCGGATGCTCTACTACTATTTGTGGTCGCCCTTCGTGTAACGATATCTCCCCTTTTATGGCCACCTTCTCTTCTTTCAAGTCTTCAAGCTCTTCAAAAAGGTAAGTATCTCCTGAAAATATTACAGAATAAAAGGGGCAATCACGATAATCTTCACAGAAGTTAATAAAAACATCGCCTTCAGGTGAAACAAAAACGTGGTCCACCTTTCCGTGAACCCACTTCTTTTCCCCCACATTCTCCGGTGCTTCTTGAAAGCTTATTTTGTTTATCTCTTCTTTTTGAAACACTCGAAGCACCCCTGTTCTTCCCAGAATAAGAGCAAGAGAGAGAAGTATTATTATTACAAGCGCTACCTTTCGCATAAGCGCTCTACCTTATCTCCTCCACAATAAAAACATCTTCTTTCTTTTCTCCTTTTGCTGTAACACTTTTTTCTGCTAACTCCTCCTTTTTATTTAAGAGATCACTGCAAAAATTTTCTTCTGGGCAATAAATATCTTCTTTTATTTCCATTTTTAGTAAATCATTTTCATTGGTATTCAAGTGCCAACCCTCCCCCTCTATTCCGGGAGCATTAATAACAAGCTCTCCTTTCATAACATCTCTCACTTTCTCTGTTTCTTTTTCTTTTATATTAACTCTCCACTCTTTTTCTCCACTTACAAAATAAACATATTCACTGTCCTTGGAAAAACTAACATCCTCAAAGCGAGGCATCTCGAGCAAAACATCATCCCCCGATAAAGTAAGAACTTTTTCTTTTTGTGTTACGTTGTCAATAGAGAGATAGTCGCCACGCGCCCGAGCAGTGTCAAGTATATAGGATACATATCTTCCATTAGGAGACCATATTATCTCTCTTACACCTCCCATATTTTCCTCTTTGACAAGAGATACATCTTCCTTTTCAATATCTAAAAATACAATAAAAGAGATTGTTGCAGCGGCAGCGTAATCATTGACAGAAAAAGACACCTGTCTTTGATCAGGCGACAAAGAAACACCTTCATCAAAACGGTAAAAGTTTCCCGGATCCACCTCTCTCATTTCTCCAAACGAAGGAGGTTCATGAAAAAGATCATCCCATCTCTTTTCTGCCCAGTTACGAAAATCATCTATAGAGTACTCAAAAACAACGTCTCCATACATATCAATAACCTCCAACCTTTCTCCCTCCTCTGCTAAACTAACGGTTCTTTTTTTCTCCTCTTCCGGAAAAAGAAGTACTATACCAACAACTAAAAAGAGTGCCACGATTAAAATAATAACTGTTCTTTTCATGATAATATGCTCTTTATTTGATTATGATTAATACTGTTTGAAAATATAAAATCTCCTCTTTTTGCTTCCCACGGAAAACCTTCAAAGTCAGAAACAAAGCCTCCCGCTTCCCGTACTATGAGTGCTCCCGATGCAAGATCCCAAGGATCGGCCTGAAAAACAATAAATCCATCGACTCTTCCAGATGCAAGCCACCCCGTTTCCACTCCTGCAGAGCCTATCTTTCTTAAATCTACCGCCTCTTTGAATAAGGAAGAAAGCTTGGAAGAAAGCATCTCTTTATCTTTTTCTCCTCCGTCACAAAAGACAAGATAAGAGCTCTTGAGTTCATTGGAAGTAACACTTATCTTTTCTCCATTTAAAAAAGCACCCTCCCCTTTCTTGGCAAAATAAAACTCATCAAGAAAAGGAGCATAGGTAGCACCAAGAACTAACTCTTCGTTTTTCATCAAAGCAATGCACACAGAAAAAAGCGGATTACCGTTTGCAAAGTTTCCACTTCCATCAAGAGAATCTACTATCCAAGTATATTCACTTCCTTTGTTTTTTTCGCCGGACTCTTCCGTTAATAAGTTGTGATGAGGATAAGCACTCTCTATCTCTTTTATAATCATCTCATCCGCCTTTTTATCATAATCCGTTACTACATCCTTACTCCCCTTTCTGAGAGAGGAAAGGTTTTCATCTTCCTTAAACCAAGAAAGAAGTTCATCTCCCGTATTTTTTGTTATTTTTATTATAAAATTATCCATACAACTTGACGTCAGTTTATTATTTACTCTTTTATTGTCAAGTAAAAAGGTCGTACTTTTTAGTACGACCTTGTAAAGAGCTAAGAATGGCAGGTACAATCAGATCCGCACTTCAACTCTCTTGCGTTGTGTCCCTCTTCTTCGTCAAAACTATAGATGACTTTTTTTTGAGAGGCTCCTCCTCTGCTGTTCATTTCCACATCAACAGTGGACAAGTGAACCTTTCTTCCCCAAATATAATAAACATGCTCCATTGTTTTTTGGAGATATTCCTTATCGAGTGGAACCCCTTCAAAAACATGTTTCAAGAGGATCTCTCCACGATCATTAAAGTTGCCATCTTGAACAACAATGCGCGGCATTCCAAGATCAGAGTGAAGTTCCTTCAGCTGCTGGCGAATTACCTCGGGACGTTTTTCCACTATCACCAACTCATCTCTTCCATCTCTTCCCTTTCGTTTTTGGTAGATGTAAAGCTTGAGCTCGTTTATTATTTCATCGGTAAGAAAGTGCTCGATCAGCATTCTGTCAGAGTAAAGCTTTCGAACTTTCAATATCTTTTCCGCCCCTTTGTTTAGTCCTGTGTCCCAGTTTTGAAGTTCGTATTCGTCTTCACACTCTCTCCACTGTTTTCCGAATCTTCCTTTGTCCCATCTCTCTTTTATGTCCTCAATTATTCTCTTTCCAATAAGATAAGGATTCATCTTGAAAGGATTGAAGGTGAGCACCGCAGCGTGGTACTTTGCATAGGTTCCGTGTTCTTCAGGCGTAAGATAACGCTCCTCAAAAAGACGACGCATTATCTTCTCATGCCAATAAGAAGCCCATCCTTCATTAACTATCTTTGTCCTTGCTTGAGGATAAAGATGTATCCCCTGACTCCTTATTACGGAAAGGACATCCTGCTCCCACTCTTGAAGAGGCTTTTGAGAGTTGGCAATAATATAGCCAAGAACATCTCTTTCTGGCTCCAAGGGAGTCTTTCGGGAGAACTCCTGAAAATCCGGTCGTTTCTTTTTCTTGCGCGGGAAAAGGCGGAAAAAGTCATCATCACCCACTTCTTCTTCTTCATCGTTTACACCGTAGATACGATCTATCTGCTCCTCTTTTGTTTCATTACGCTTTTCCGTGTCCGGATCTATGTTCATCTGCAAAGCAAGCCCAGCATCACACAAGCGCTCAAGACGAGAAACTCCATACAGCTGCTCATAGTGGTCAAATCTTCTTGCCGCTTCATAAGCTTGCACAATCATGTCTTCCGATGTTTTCTTGAAGTACTGATTCTCTATGAAGAAGTCCACATGAGCATAGACGTGAGCTATCACCATGACTTGAACAGGAAAAGGGTTAGTCTCCATAAGGAACGCCTTTGGAGGATTGGTGTTTAACACTGTCTCATAAGGAACTCCTGTGCCGGAATGTTCATATATTGTTCTTATGCGCTCATAGTCCCTTCCACGAGACCAGTGCCGAAAGTTGACCGGCATATGATAAGCCATTATCTCAAACATTCTCTGTGCCGGAACAACATCGAAATCAGTAGGTTTTACTGATAAACCCCACTCCTCTACAATTTCTTGTATGCGTTTATGCACACTTTCCAGTCTTTCCAAGTCTTTTTGTTTCATTTCTACCACCTCTCTTTCTTTAAGAACTCTTTTATGGCGGGCAGTATCTGCTTTTCATTTTGCAGTGCAACCGACAAGAATTTGACATAAGGGCCTTCAAAAACGGTGGCATCACTGTCTTCATCGGAAGTTACCGGCTTCAACCCAAAAGCACTCTCTGCATACTTCATAAGTTCGCTCATGGATTTGTTTTCCACGATCTCACCGTATCCAATCATATTTATATCCAGATCAAGCAATCTACGTATAGACTGCACTGTTTCGGATGGTGACCAGTCATCTCCATCCGAAAAAAGAAAGGGATAAACATTATACTTGGATGCGGGATACTGACTAGAGACAAGCTCATAGGCAAGATCGAAAGCGCTGTGACACTTTGTTCCGCCACTTTCTCCTTTGTGAAAAAAGTGATGCTCATCAACCAGTTTGGCGTGCGTGGTATGAACAATAAAACGGATCTCGACATTACTGTAGAGGTGCCTTAATATCTCCGTAAGCCAAAAGAAGAACGAGCGTGCCACATACTTTTTGTGTACTCCCATAGAACCGGAAACATCCATCATCGCAAGAATGACGGCATTAGAATGAGTTTCCCAGTCTTCTTCCATGCTACGAAAACGAAGGTCGTCCTGCATTATTATAGCGGAAGCATCACGATGCTCTTCAAGAGAAAACTGTGGGTCAAGTAGCAGCTCAAGCGCTTCACCTAAATCTCCGTGACAGATCTCCAGTGCTGTTTCGCACTCTTGATCCGTTCTACCGGTCTCTCTCTTGAGCTCCTCTATAAAATGAATGAGGCGTCTCATTCCTTCCTGCATCGTTCTCTTCTTGTCTATGTTGGGACGTAGGCCGGTTTTCGATATATTCTTGAACTGCCAACCTTCCGGGGTCATCATTTTGGCAACATCCTTGACGGCAAGATTGGGAAGACCCATCTCTTCGAGCATATAGCGTACAAGCTCGCTTATTTCTATTTCGCTCTCAATATAGTCTTCTCCCGGCTTATTGCCGGCCTTTCCGGAGTCCCCCTCTTTGGGTTCTCTGCCAATCACATCTCCCGGATCTCCCTCTCCATGTCCTGCGCCTGCCCCCTGACCGCTCGGTGATCCGTGCTGAAATCGATAACTCTTAATTCCCTTTATGGGAATCTTTATTTTTTCATCCTTGCGTCGAGTGATTATCGATTCATCGGCAACGATGTCTCTCATTCCTTTCTTGATTGCTTCCCGTTGTTTTTCTCTGTGCCGAGAAGCATCCATTGGTCCTTGCTTCGTCTCACCTTCTCTTTTCTGTATAGACATAACTACCTCCTTTCTAAAAAAGGGCTTGCTAGAGCAAGCCCTTCCACATTACTGCGACAAGAATCTTGCCGCATCCTCAATGAATTCTTGCGCGCAAATCGGGCAGAATCTTCTTTTCTCTATAAGAGTTTTATAAAGATCCTCCGCTCTCGCGCTTTCCTCCGTGTTTTTGGGATGGTCTTTCGCCACAACAAGAGACAAGGTGTCTTTCATCTGGTGAAGCAACTTTTTCTCTACCGCTTCCTGTAGTGGTTCGTAGGTGGAGAAATCAAAGTCTTCTTCTGTTGCCTTGTAGACGAGAACTTCCTGTCGAAACTGATCTTTTCGATTGTCAGTGATTCCTATCACCTCTTCAATTGATCTCATGAACTTCTCGTCCGCTTCCCGATATTCACCAGTGAAATCGTCTCTTACCCTTTCCTTCCGGCAGTAGCTCTCGATGTTTCTCATGTACTTATCAAACTGCTCTCTGGCCAAGTCCTCATAAGCACTGAGAAAGGCTTTCGTAACCTCTTTTTCCACGACCTCCTTGTACTCACCCGTGACAGTGCCCTCCTTCGCTTCTTGCAGAAGAGACTTGTAATGCTGAATCTCTTCTTCTGAAAAACCCATATGGTGTTCGAAGTGTCGCTGAAGGGCACGAATTGCCATGCGCGGAGTGAGACATTTAGCATTTTCACGTACAAGGGCGGTGTTAATGGCATCGATCGCATACCGTGAACTTATTCCGAAAAATCCTTCACCTGCTTTCTCACCTTCACGGCGGATCTCTCTGACATCAACAGGATCACTGTGCTTGTCTTCCGGAACCTTTTCGCCGTTGTAGTACTTCATCTTCTTGATAGGATCCTCGCATATATCGGACTTGGTGTAACGAGTAAGTACCGTAAACATGGAGACCACATCAAGAGAATGGGGCGCAATATGAATATTTCCGAGACTGCTTTCGCCGATAAGCTTCTCGTAAACCTTCTTCTCATCTTTTACACGCAACGGATAAGGAACACGTACAGTGTATATCCTGTCGTGAAGAGCCGGCTCTTTCATTTGAGAAAACTCTTCAAATTCCGGCTGATTGGTGTGGGAAAGAATCACCGTATCCGTATAAATCTGCGGAAAGGTGGATCCCTGCACCTTAATCACCTGCTCCTGCGCAACAGATATGAGAGTCCAGAGAAACTTGCGGTCACACTTGAGCATCTCGATAAACTCAATAACACCCCGATTTGCTTTTTCCAGCTCACCCGTCAAGCTGTAGCTTCTCGGGTCCGCTTTTCCAAATCTTGCCGACTTAGCGACGTCTTCATATCCAATAAGGTCGCTGATGTCCTGCGACTTGGGGTCGCCGGGCTGGAATGTTGAAATGCCTACACGGGCACGTTCTGAGATCTTCACCCTCACAACGGGAACTTGCTCCCATTTTACTTCCGAAACATTGCCCTGCTCGTCACGCTCAGCGTATTCTTCGAAAAGTTTGTGCCTGCACTGCGGGCACAGATCCCCTTCAATGTTAACACCCAAAATTTCTTGAAAATCGGGACGCATGTTGCGAGGAAGCAGGTGCAAAGGCTCCTCGTGGAGCTCACACCCTTCAATGGCGTAAACAGGAACTTTTTCGCTATACTCCTCCAAGCCACGCTTCAGCATAGAAGCAATGGAACTTTTTCCGCCTGCCGGCGGACCCATAAGCAGAAGTATGCGTTTTCCTGTCTCCGTTCGCCTTGCTCCTGCAGCAAAAAACTGCATTAGTTTCTCATGGGTTTCTTCTTGTCCAAACATGAAGTCGGAAAAGAAGAGATAACGCTTGGAAGCTTCATTCCAGCGTTGACTTTCAGGTATCTCCTCGACACCATAGTCCATGATGGCACTGTAAAGCCTTGCTGGAGCAAGTTGAGATATTTCAGGATGTTCCTTTACCAGCTCAAGGTAGTCTCCACAAGTCATTCGCTTGGGGAACTTTTGTTCGTCTTCTCGCTTCCTCTTTCTTTCCTCTTTGTGCCTTTCAATCAAATCCTTGACACTCATTGCTGTACCTCCTTTTTATTAAGTTGTCTAAAAAACAAAAAGAGCTTTTCGAGCCCTCCTTTTGTGGTGTTATTTTATAATAAAAAAAAGGCTTTTGTCAATATATTTACTATCCCTGCATATCTGCTACTATAATCTTTGTATGCTAAAGAAAATAATATTAGTTATAGTTTTCATGATACTACTTCTATTTCCCGGCATCCAGGAAAGCAAAAAAGAATTTGTTTTTCCGCCGGAAGAAGAGCCAGATCTTCCTCGTGTTGCAATAGTGATAGATGATCTTGGAAACAACTTCTTAATCGAGAAAGAGATAGATGAAATAGAAATTAACTTGACTCTTGCTGTTCTTCCTTTTAGAGATGACACACAGAAGTCTTTATCCTTTTTTAGAGATAAGCAGGAGATTATTCTACACCTTCCTCTTGATCCTGTCTCTCCAAAACACAGAGAAGAAAACATGATTACAGTTGATATGAAGGAGGAAGAAATAAAAAGCAAATTCCAAGCCGCTTTAAGTGAGATGCCCTTTGTTGAAGGACTCAATAATCATAAAGGGTCACTATTTACATCAAAAAAAGAGTTGATGGAAACACTTTTAAGAGAAGTAAAAAAAGAAGATCTCTTTTTTGTGGATAGCTTTACTATAGGATCATCACTGGGATACAGGCTTGCAAAAGATATGGAGATAAAAACGGCAAAAAGAGACGTTTTTCTTGATAACTCCAGAGATAAAGAGGATATAAAAAACAAACTTTATAAGGTAGTCGCTTTGGCAGAAGAAAAAGGAGAAGCAACTGCCATAGGACATGCTTTCCCGGAAACGATCAAGGTGTTAAAAGAGCAAGCTCCGACCCTAAAAGACAGGGTTCAGTTTGTGCACATCTCAGAGTTAACACATTAAAGCACTCAATACAATGAGCGTTATCTGGCCATCAAAGCCAGCAAAAAGGGGTATGGCGAGATTATCATCTATTTTTGTGATCACTGTTTCGGTGAGCGTTGCTGTTAGCGACATCACGACAATTATTGCCCAAAATTTTAACGTAAACAAGGCAACTCCGGGAACAATAAAGAAAACGACAAACCCCACGATTAGATTAACAAAAAACTGAGCAAAAATACCCTCCAACGCTTTGTCTTTGAATACATAGTGTTTGCCAAACCTTTTTCCTATAATTGCAGCAGCCATATCACCAAAAGTAGTCATTAATATCGCTGACACAGCTATCTGTGTATCAAACACTGCAAGAGCGATTATTGCTCCAATAAAAAAGTACACTTCTCCTCCTATAGTGTTTTTTTCACTATCCCTTCTTACATAGCCCCATATCTTGCCCAGCAGAGGAACATTCTTGCCAAACTCCAGTCTTATATACTCTAAAAATATAAATACTATTAAGAAAAACAATAAAACAAATAAGGCGACATCACTATCAAAAATGTCACTTACCAAAAAATATCCCAGTACTATTAGCAGGGAAAGAAAATGAAACAATTTTCTTGCTAACTCTTTTTTAAAGCTCCACATATAATAAAAACTCTTTATTTCCTTTTTTGCCTCTTATAGGAGAATCTGTGACGCCATTGACCTTAAATCCTTTTTTTCTTACAGAGTGCATCACCCTCTTTAGTGCAAGAATCAACTTCTTTTTATCTTTTACTATCCCCTTTTTTGTTTCTTGCATGCCACCAATCTCGAACTGAGGTTTTACAAGAGCAACAACAGTGCCACCATCTTTGAGTATCTCCTTAACCTTATCAAGCATTAACACTAATGATATATAAGAAACATCGATACAGATAAAGTCCATTTTTTCTCTTATTTTCAGGCTACGAAAATCACTCTTCTCCAAATTGATTACCCTTTTGTCGTTTTTTATTTTTCTATCAAGTTGATCAGTTCCCGTGTCAACAGCATAAACCTTCTTTGCGCCACCCTTTAAAAGAACTTCTGTGAATCCACCCTTGGAGGCACCGACATCAACACAAACAAGGTCTCTTACATCGATACTCCACTTATTTAGTGCTTTGTCAAGCTTTAATCCACCACGTGAAACCCACGAGTTACCCTCTTTTTTAACCTTTATTTTGTCACCCTTTTTAATTGCTCGTGCTGGCTTGATAACAACCTTATCATTAATGGTTACATTGCCACTTTTTATTATCTCGGAAACCTTTTGTCTTGAGTCAGCAATCCCTTTTGCAAGCAACACCTTGTCTAATCTGTTCTTCATTTGAAAAGTGAACGAGCAAACTCTTCTGCCCTCTTAAGATCCTTCTCATTGGGTCTTTTACGATTAATTCCTCCAATAAATCGAAGAGGTCCATAAGTATCAAATCCACGGCAATCAAACTCTCCCACTATCCGGAAACCTTTTTTCTCTAGCTTTTCTTTCATATGAGAGTGCGCTTTATTAAAAAGGAAGTTCTTTCTTATTCCGCTTGTAGAAAATATAAAAGCGTCTTTGCCTTCCATTGCGGGAAGACTATCCACAAAATCAATAACACTTTTGTGCATTTTTGACATATAGACACCAGAACCAAAGCCAACAAGACCAGCGTTTAAGAGATCTTCTTTTGATATTTTTGATAACGGAGCCAATCTTGCCTCCAGTACAGAGGCAATTCTTTTTGCAACTTTTTCCGTGTTGTGGTGATGAAAAGAAACGTAGGTAACTATAGTATTCATCAAGAAAAAAACTTATCTACTTCTATTTTAAACCAAGGAGTAAAGGATTCTGGATCATCCTTTATCATTCTGAGAACTTTCTCAAATGGAATCCACTTTATTTCTTCTACTTCCTCCTCTTTGGGATACACTTCTCCCTCATAATCCCCTTTTAAGACATAACAAAACTCGTTCTCCGCTCCTATGTTCTTGTAGTGAGCTTTATATATAAAATGTCCCTCCTGAGAAAGAGAGCAAGTAAAACCAAGCTCTTCCTTGAGTCTTCTTTTCCCCGCATCCAAAATATCTTCACCCGGAAATGGGTGACTACAGCAAGTGTTACTCCAGTATCCCGGCCAAAGCATCTTTGAAGACGCTCTTTTCTGCATGAGAAGCTCTCCTTTGTTGTTAAAAACAAACACACTAAAAGCCTTGTGAAGCACGCCTTCTCCGAGATGAGCCTTTTCCTTCTCTTCTCTACCCACTTCCTCCCCTTTGTTGTTTACAAGCGGAACATATGCCATCTTAGTTTCCCATTACCATTATTTGATAAGAGCGAGGTCTTGCACGATCAAGTTCTAAAAACATAACTCTTTGCCACGTACCAAGTTGCAACTCTCCATCTACTAAATTAAGAGTTATAGAAGAAGGAAGAGTAACAGCTTTACAGTGAGAGTGTCCATTCTCACACTCACCTACACACATGTTTACTGTACGAACATCAAAATCATCATGCCTATAACTATCTTCTGTAGATGCAAACTCCTCCAGCTTTCTTTTTATGTCTTCAAGAAGGAAAGGTTCATTCTCGTTTAAAATAATAGCGGAAGAGGTGTGCATTATCTGTATATTGACTATACCATTTTCAAGTCCACACTCTTTTACAAACTCAACAATATCATCTGTTATATCAATAAACTCGTAAATCTCTTTCGTGTCTAATTTGTTTTTTTTATTAAATGTTCTCATATAATATTATTTTTCTCTTTTTAATAGCTCATTTACTATGTGATCCATTATATCCCTGATTTCTGTTTGTGGAAACCCTTGAAGTTTTTCTTTCGCTTTTTCCGCGTGCTCCTCACATAGCTTTATTGCCCTGTTTTTTGCCTCTGTTTCACTTATAATACTAGTCGCTTTCTTTAGATCATTGTCCGTCAAGTTCTCTTTTTCCTCAAGAAACTCCTTTAGCTCCTTCCTTTCTTCTAGTGCAAAAAGAATAACTACATTGCCCCCCTTTCTTTCTTCTATGTCTTTTCCTATCTTCTTTCCAAACTTTTTCTCATCTCCAAAAATATCAAGAATATCATCTCTTATCTGAAAGGCCATGCCCAAATGAAATCCGTACTCCCCCATCTCCTCTATGCTTTCCTCCGAGGCCTTAGCGCAAATCCCTCCTATCTTACAGCTTGCCTCAAAAAGCTTGGCTGTTTTCTTCTCCATCATAGAGACAGCATCTTCTATGCCAACCTCGTCATAGCCCCACTCCTTAAAAAAATTGTCACTCTCTCTTCCCTTTCTTTCTTGTAATATGTCCAACATCTCCCCCTCCACAAGAACCTGCAAGGTATCAGACAGAATAAGCGAAACTCTGGAAGGGTCCGGTGAGCAAAGAGCTCCTCTAAAAACCGAGGCGGCATAGTGCATCCCCATACACTCTGTCGCTGGAATCCCCCACTTCTTCCAGACAGTAGGATTTCCTCTTCTTGTTTCACTGTTATCTATCATGTCGTCTATAAGAAGGGAGTAGTTGTGAAGTATCTCTATTGCAGCTGCAGGATAAACAGCGTCCCGCCTATCTCCCTCAAGCAACATTGTGCTTAAAAAAACAAGTGCCGGTCTTAACCGCTTACCTCCTATGCGAACAAAATATAGGAAAGGATCTTTAAATCTTTTTCCGCCATGCCATAAAAGCAACTCCTCTATTGCGGGATCCACCTTTTCTTTGGTTGCTTTAATAGTCTCTTCCATTTTCCTTCTCTTTTCTTCACTATTTTTCATTGTTTGTTTGATTTACTTTATAAATAGGCAGTTTGACGTAAAAGGTGCTCCCCTTTCCTTTTCCAGACGATTCCACCCAAACCTCTCCTTTGTGCATGTCTACAAACCTCTTAGAGACATAAAGACCTATTCCCGCGCCCTCGATATGCAACATATTTCCTGCACTTCCTCGAGAAAAACTCTGAAACATTCTCGAGCACTCTTCTTTTGTCATTCCTTCTCCCGTATCACCAATGACCACCACGACATAATCGTCTTCTCTGTTTATCTCGATATGAACACCTCCCTCGTTGGTGTATTTTAACGCATTATCAACAATGTTTAAAATAACTTGCCTTATTTTGTCATAGTCTATTAACACTTCCGGCAAAGAAGTTGATGGAGGTTCAAATTTCAAGTATATCCCTTTCTCTTCTGCAACTATGTGCATATCCTTTACTATTTCTGAAACAAGATCTTCTATGCGTTCTTTCTTGAAATTTGGTTCCATCTTTCCCGTTTCTATACGTGAAAGATTCAAGAGATCATTTACCAACTTTATTAATCTCTCGTTGCTCTGATATATGTCTTTCATTTTTTCTTTTGATTTTTCCGGTATCTCCCCATACCTTCCCTCCATAATCATGGAGAGGTATCCTTTTATTGCAGTGAGAGGAGTTCTCAGCTGGTGTGATGCGATAGAGAGGAACTCTGATTTAGCTTTGTCCAAACTTTGTAGTTTTCTGTATGCTGCTTCCAGTCTTACGTTAGTTGTCGCTAGTTTGGAACTTACTCTTTCCAATTCTTCTCTTTGTCTTATCTCCTTGCTTACGCTTCTTACTAGCAAGTATCCGAAGAAGAGGAACATGAACAAGGTAATTGTTTTCATTCCTTGGCCCAAGACTGCTTCTGTAAAGAATATGTCTATGGATAGAACAATTGCTATGAATACTATAAAGAGAGCTGTTAAAACAATTTTTGCTTCAAAAAGTTTTCTTTTTACTATTGCATATGCAGTAAAGCCAAGAAAAAATATTGCCGAAAAGTCTCCAAGATGTTGATATCTTACCGTGTCAAATAAAATGGGGAAAGTTATATTAAAGATAATATTACCTATAACAAAAAGAGAGGTTCCTATTACAAGATATATTGTTTTTAGTTTTTCAGTTGGAGATGTTGAGAAGTAGTATCTATAAAGATTGCCCAATATAAGTAGTGCAATAATAAAGGCAAAAGCTTTATAGAAAACTCCCAAATCTCCCCAAATAGCATCTGCTCCCCACTCTTGAATTGTTGTAGTTTCTATTACCAAATCTGTAATTACCGAAAGTATAGAGATAAAAAACAACAGAATTAAGGCTATTTTTTCTGCAATAATTGAAATAAAAGTTCTCTACCTACTGTCTTTAAGTTTATTTTTATGATAAAAGAAACCACATATTCAATTGAAGATCAAAAAGAAACAGAAAAAGCTCTTTTCTTTGCTATAACAAAGAAAATTATTTTATTATGAAATATAAAGTTGACTTACTTACTGGCATTAGGCCTACTGGAAATTTGACTGCAGCCAATTATTTGGGAGCAGTTTTGCCTATTATAGAGCTTCAGTCGCAAGGTATTTCTCCTTTGGTATTCGTTTCTGATATTCATGCAATTACAGACAAGGAGCCAGATATTGTAAAAGAGCATATTTATGGAATTGTGGCTGATTACATTGCACTTGGAATAGATCCACAAAAAGCAAATATTTATCTTCAATCAGATATATTTGGAGAAGTAACTACGCTTACTACACTTTTAGCTAGACTTGTTTCTGTTGCTGAGCTTTTAAGAGTACCAACCCTTAAAGACAAATTAAAGAAAAATGCAAAGCCAGAAATGGCCAACTCTCTTCTTCTGTTATATCCGGTATTAATGGCTTCGGATATATTACTCAATAAAGCTAAAAAAATTCCAGTAGGAGAAGATCAACTTGCACATATGGAGATTACGCGCTTAATTGCTCGTAGGTTTAATAAAAAGTATGGAGAGATTTTTCCTATTTCACAAGCGTTACATATTAAATCTCTTCGCATTCTTTCCTTAAAAGGAGAAGGAAAGATGAGCAAAACTAATCCTAGTGGTGCTATTTTCTTAACAGATGACTTAAAAACAGTTGCGAGAAAAATTAAAACAGCCGAGACTGCTGTTGAGGGAGAGATGAATAAGAAACTAGAAAGTCATATTTTGATTGCTAAAGGTTTAGCAAAAACAAAATCAGAGTGTGATGAAATAGATTCTATTATTAAAGAACATAAGAATGGAAAACCAGTAATGGGTCAGTTCAAACAAACCTTTACCCTTATTGCTCAGAACTTCATTGAGGACTTTCAAATCAAAAGATCGGAAATTATACGTAATTCATCATATGTTCAGTCTATATTAGAAAAAGGATCACAAGTAGCAAAAAGAAATGCTACTGAAACACTTGACGATGTCAAAAAAGCACTAAAGTTTAATTAATCAACACAATGATTAAAATAGTATTTTTAAGACATGCTCACACAGAAAAAGATCCTTCTGTAAATGCTTCCCTTTGGGGTCTTTCAGATGAGGGCAAGAAACAAGCAGAAAACATATGCAAGCTTCCTGTTATAAAAAACGTGGACAAGATATACTTGTCTGAAGAAAGAAAAACACTTCTCACAGTAAAGCCATTAATTGAAAATAAAAAAGAATATGAAACCTTTTCTTTTTTTAATGAAGTAAAGAGAGGTGATAAGTTTCTTTCTGATGAAGATTTTGAAAAAGAAAAAATAAAGCAACTTCAAGACCTTTCTTATCATGCATTTAATGGAGAATCAGGAAAGGAAGCGTTAAGTAGATTCAAAGAAGGAGTAGATAGAGTAAAAGAAGAAGGAAAAACAGTTCTTATAGTAACCCATGGAACAGTCTTAAATCTTTATTTCGCTGACTTACTTGGCGTATATGATAAATTACCTGAAAGATGGAAGAAAACTGATTTTTGTGCTTATGGAGTTACAGAAAATGATATTGTGGTTAAAGATATTATTTAGTTGCTTGTTCTATTGTTTTTTGAAGATTATTTACTAATCTTTCCTTTTCTGTATGAGAAAGTGAATATTCTTGCACAAAATGCTCTACCATAATGTGAACCATTTCATGCTTTATAGTACCTATAGGATCTCTGTCTATATACTTGTTTATAGTAATTATATTATTGTTGGTATCATAAGAGCCCATAGGTCCATAGGCAGAAATTTTTATGGAAAAAGAAAGCGGCTTCTTATTAAAAAACACAGAAAGTTTTCGAGAGAAATCATCTAATTCTGATTCATTCTTCTTTAGTGTGTTTTTGAAGCTTTCATACTCCTCCTTATTGTATTCGTCCTCTATGCTTTTTTGAGGCAGAGTAAACTTAACTCTTTCGTTTTCTAGAAATAATTTCACTTGAAGAGTTCTTTCTAAAACTTCTTTTTCTTCATTAATGCTATTAATAGAGAATTTCATGATTTAACTGTCTTGTGTCATTTTATTACAGGCGTGTATTTCTCACAGCAACATATTAAAAATAGTCCTTACTTACTAACACCTCTATGTCGGCACTATCTTTCATCTCTTCTGCTTTTGATTTGAAGGTTGACTCCAACTCCTCTGCAACAAGTCCCATTTCCAACTCTTCCCTCATGTCCTCTAAAGGAATGTCGGCCTCATATCCCATCTCTTCTACTTGAGATACATAGTGTTCCTCATACATCTCCTCTATCCTTTCCTCTGTTACCTCCACCTTCTCGCTATAAACATGGATTAACTCCTCTATCATTTGATCTATATCATCACTACGCTCCACTCCTTCCTCCAGAGCATAATTTGCAACAAGAAGCTTTTCTTTTGCTCTATCAATTACCTCTTTTATTTTCTGCTCTTTGTCAATGTCTTCGCCAGTCATCTGATGCTCTAAAGACACTTTCTCCATTAATTTGTCGAGATCATTGTAAGTTAAAAAGAGATCATTAACTTTAACAGCAACATCACCTCCATCCGGCTCTTTTTTGTATGTCTGCTCTTCTTCTTTACTCTCCTCTGCTTCTTTTTTATGTTCTTCGTTTAAATTGTAAGCATACAAAATTCCTGCCAACACAAACAAAACAACAAATCCCCAGATTAATATTTTTTTCGTTTGACCCTTCATAATTTTGATCTGTTATTTTTTAATGCAAAACACTACTCTTTATTTATCCCAATCCCACCTCCTTCCATGCTTACATCCTCTTCTTTTACAAATACCTCTACATCCACTTCTTTTTCGAACTCTTCAAGATTTGAAGCGAGAAAAAGGATTGCATTCTCTTCCTTCAAGCTGTTTTTTATCTGATCTCTCATCTCATCTATGGAAGGAACTTCCTGGCCCGCGTCCTTCATCTCCATATAATACTCATTATAAGCATGTTGTATCTCTTCCTCTCTTATATTAATTTCCCCCTTATAATGATCAATAAGCTTAGCTGTCTTAATCTCTCTTCTTAAGGCTCTCTCAAGCTCATTTATACTGTTCACTCCAAGCTCCTCAATAAGCTCCTCTTCTGTTTCCATGTCATACATATCAACAATCTTTCTTATCTCCTCATTTATCTCTTCACTTGTAACCTCCTTTCCTTTTGATATAGCATAGTCAAGCAAAATAACTTGTTGAACAGCTTCATCTATAATTTCTTCTTCTGAAGGTTTTCCTAAGTCATAAATTTTATACTGCTCTAATATTTGATCAGAAAGAATATCGAAATCCTCTTTGTTTATCTCCGTGTCGTTTACCTTTATCGCCACATCATCACTTTTCTGATGATCATCTAAAGATGAGGTGCCTCCAAAAACAAAAATAACTATTATGATGACTTTAAATAAACTTTCCATTTTTTATATATTTAACTATGCTCGGTTAACTATCTTATCTGCATTTTAATTTATCTTGATACGTTTTTCAAAAAAAGATGCCCGCACATACGGGCATCCTAAGATTTTAACGTAATAACATTATGCTATTCAAGCTCCATGTCTTCCATTTCTATTTCAACTTCACCTTCTTCCATGTCATCCATCTCAAGTTCTATGTCTTCCATATCAATATCCATCTCTTGCTCCATATCAACTTCCTCTATATGTACGTCATCTTCTCCTATAAATGTCTCTACATCTGCCTCTTCTTCCAACTCTTCAAGCCTTGAAATAAGCAGAGGTAATGCCTCCTCTTCTGCCAGATCACCTCTTATCTGATCTCTCATTTCATCTATGGAAGGAACTTCTTCGCCCATCTCTTCCATCTGCATATAATACTCATTATAGGCTTCTTCTATGTCTTCCTCGCTTATCTCAATCTTTTCCTTATAATGATCAATAAGCTTATCTATCTTAATCTCTCTTCTTAAGGCTCTCTCGAGCTCGTCTATGCTGTTCATTTCAAGTTCTTCAATAAGCTCCTCTTCTGTTTCCATGTCATACATATCAACAATGCTTCTTATCTCTTCATCCATCTCTTCACTTGTAACTTCCATTCCTTCCGATATGGCATGATCAAGTAAAATAACTTGCTGAATAACTTCACCTATAACTTCTTCTTCTGAAACTTCCCCCAAGCCATAAATTCTATACTGTTCTACTATTTGGCCAGAAAGAAGATCAAAGTCTTCTTTGCTTATCTCTGTATCATTTACCCTTATCGCCACATCATCACTTTTCTGATGCTCATCAAAATACAGGATACCTCCAGCAATAAGAAGACCTGCTATAATAACCCAGAACCACGGCTTTTTAAACAAATTCTCCATTTTTGAAATTAATTAAATTAATAATAACCTTGTGCGTGTAATTGTATAACATCTTGATTTATACTTCAAGTACCTCAAAAAAGATAACCCCATCAAATCTAGCAACTCCATTGTTAAAAAGATATTCAAAGAAATTTTCTTTTACCACCTCTCCCCTCTCATTAGAGGCGTGAACTATCTGCTTGCCATTAATAAGAAATCCTTCGTGTCTTACATCAAGCCCGATATTTTCATCTCCGTGACGCAAAAAAGCTACTCCGGAAACAGAAGGAAGTTGCATCAATGCTTCTTCCGACAAAACACTGGAAGGAACATAATAAACGGTCATAGTTTCTTCAAAGTTGATATCTATTATTCTTCCTTCAACTCCTCTTTGCCTGTTTAAGACAACCGTTTTACTCTCCGCCTTGTTTATCTCTCGAGTTATGTCTTTAAAGTAAGGAGAGACACTGTTGCGATAAGTGGTAAAGTGAAGGCGATTATCATAAGACACTTCTCCTGCAGGATAATAATTGATAGCCTCCATTGCCTCCTCTGCCTCTTTTGTGCTTGAAGAGTTTGCCATTGCTACCGTAGTTAACACAAAAACCGTGCAATCGGACACATCAACTCGAAAAACAGGGTTCGGATCCTTTCCTTTTCCCTCTCCAAGAGGGCCAAGCACATAAGGCGTTCCTGTGCGTGCTTTTATTATTTTTTTTAGTCTCTCTTCCAGTCCAAGACTATTTGTGCTTTCAAGGAAAGCATCCAACTCCTCTTCTGTCATTTCAAAAATATCTTTTTCAGGAACATAAATCTCCTTCTCCTCTTCTTTATCATTCTGTTTTTCATCTTCCGCAGAAAAGATAAAAAAAGAAGAAACAACTATTACAAGAACAACAAAAATTAGTATTTTTTTATATCTCATACAAACAAAAACACCTGCATAAACAGGTGTTTATACTTTCAAGATCTACCAACTGACAGTAAATTCGTGATAATTATCGCCTTTATGAATACACTTTGTTTCTTCGCCTTTCGTTTTCTTGCCCACTCCCATGGCAATAATGGTAGAAAAATAACCAGTAAGATAATCACACATGATGGGGTGCATTTTGATGTCGTACAACCCTCCTTTCATGTAGTTGTCTTGATTATTAATCTCCACTATCTCCAAATTTCCCACCGTGTAATGCTTTTTCCACATCTCTCCCGCTTTCTCCATTATCCTTTCAGGGGAAAGAAAGTATCTCATAAAGAACTTTATCATAAGAGAGAACTTGGGGGCACTCTCTCCCATTTTCTTTACTCCATCTCTGTCAAGATTCATTGCCCTACTTATCGCGATAAGGGACATAACACGCATTCCTATAGGGTAAAAACTCATGTTGTCTGCCTCTTCTTCGTAGTGGAAACTGCAGTTCATCTTCTCTAGCTCTTCTTCCACTTTTTTCACTCCCCCCTTTCCCATATTATCAATAATAAACTGATAATCTGTTTTAAACACCACTCCGCGGACTTCCCCCTCCGTTCCAAGTATTCTGCTTATATCTTCATCCGTTATTTCATAGTACATAGTAATTGAAAAATTAATTTTTAAAACTACCAGGATATGATGAACTCATGATGTTCATCGCCGTTATGAACACACTTGACCTCCTCACCCTTTGTTTCCTTTCCTACTCCCATTTTAACGACAGAAGCAAAATAACCTGAAAGATAATCACACATAATGGGATGCAAATCTACGTCATAAAGATTCGCACGTATATAGTTCCCGTTACCGTTCTTCTCTACCGGCTCCAAGTTTCCTGCTGTGTAGTGCTTACTCCAGATCTCTCCCGCTTTTCTCATTATCTTCTCGGGGGAAAGAAAGTATCTCATAAAGAACTTTATCATAAGAGAGAACTTGGGGGCACTCTCTCCCATTTTCTTTACTCCATCTCTGTCAAGATTCATTG